>VFQR01000098.1_pt1 | contig 216155 bp, 203 predicted proteins | sample 3512321 | NCBI WGS metagenome assembly VFQR01 (sample SAMN10412374, study PRJNA504923) | tailings metagenome | isolation source: Relicate 3 Philex TSF1 revegetated site | place: Philippines: Tuba, Benguet | collected 2017-08-29
TTAGGCCTGCCGCCAGCGTTCGTTCTGAGCCAGGATCAAACTCTCAAGTTGAAAGGCCGTTGCCGACCTATCCTTGACGTTCGAACCTCTGCACATCCATCGGCCCGGCTAAGGACCGATGAGTCATCTGTCTAGATGCGTGCTTCAGTCTCCAGAGGAAACCGAAACCTGCTCAAGACAGTGAAGCTGACACCTCCATCATCGCCCGAAGGCTAGGAGGGTTGATATGCAGTCGTCGATCCATCGAAACGGACCAAACCGCCCACATATCTCTTCAGTTACCAGCGATTTCAAAGAGCGGAGAGACAAAATTGACTGAGTGCGCCCTATCTTCTTCGGCGCGCCCCGCCTCGTTCGTCTCTGTTTTTGTTCCCGTCTGGCGTCGCCGCCGTTCGGTGAGCGGGTATTTACGTAGCCCGACCGACCTCCGCAAGGGGTTTTTTCCGGGAAGATGACATTTTTTTGGAGGTGCCGGATTCTTGCGCAAAATCTAGGGGTTGGCGGGCACCAAGGCACAATCGTGCGCCGGCTGACGCGGCGGTAGTTGGGCCGGATAGCCACGACTCGGGGCCAGGAATGGCACTTTCCACAGGTCTATCCCCAGACTCGGGGCCGTCCGGCGCCTCGACTCGGGGCCTCAGGGCCGCCCAGCCCGGGGCCTGACCCTGACCCGCGTCGCCAGCAGCGCCAGAATCACGCCGAGGTACAGCATCGGCTCGATCTGCCACCCCTTCGCGAGCATCACGAAGTGCACGGCACCGAGAATCGTCGCCGGATAGGCCAGCCAGTGCACCCGTCTCCATGCTGCAGCCCCCAGCTGCCGCACCGACCAGTTGTTTGACGTGAGCGCCAGCGGGACCAGCAGCACGAACCCCGCCATTCCGATGGTGATGTACGGCCGCTTGACGATGTCCTGCCAGATCCGCCCGAGGTCGCGGATGTCGAGAACGAGCCAGACGAGGAGGTGGCAGGCGATATAGTAGAAGGCGATCAGCCCGATCGCCCGCCGGAACCTGAGGAGCGAGATGCCGGTGAACCGTCTCAGCGGCGTCACCGCCAGGGCCGCGATCAGCGCCTGGAGCCCGATCTCGCCCAGACGATGCTCGAGTTCCTTGATCGGCTCGACCCCAAGCCCGCCCGTCAGCCCGAGATAGAAGAACCACACGGGCGGCAGCACGCCCACTGCGTAGACCGGCCAGACCGGCACCCGCCGAAGGGCGCCGTTCACCCGCTCGGGCAGGGACGGCGCGGGCCGCGCGGTGGCCGGCGCGCTCACCGCGGCCTCAGTAGAACCGCGCGAGGTCCATCCCCGCGTACATCGCGGCCACTTCCGCCTCGTAGCCGTTGAACATCAGCGTCGGCTCCCGCCTGGCGAAAAGCCCGCCGCCCACACGCCGCTCCGTCGCTTGGCTCCAGCGCGGGTGGTCCACGTTCGGATTCACGTTGGCATAGAACCCGTACTCGTTCGGCTGGAGCATGTTCCAGCTCGTGGGCGGCTCGTCCTCGGTCAGGGTGATCCGCACGATCGACTTGATCGACTTGAACCCGTACTTCCACGGGACCACCAGCCGGATCGGCGCTCCGTTCTGCTTGGGGATCGTCTCGCCATAGAGGCCCGTCGCCATGAGCGTCAGCGGATGCATCGCCTCGTCGAGCCTCAGCCCTTCCCGGTAGGGCCACTGGATGACAGGGTAGCGGACCCCCGGCATCTCCTCGGGCCGCACCAGCGTCTCGAAGGCCACGTACCTCGCCGAAGGCTGCACACCGACCCGGTTCAGCAGGTCCGCCAGCTCGAACCCGTTCCACGGGATCACCATCGACCACGCTTCGACACAGCGGAACCGGTAGATGCGCTCCTCGATCGGCTGGTCCTTGAGGATGTCTGCGATGTCGTAGGTCCCCGGCCGCTCCACGAGCCCGTCGATCACGATGGACCACGGATCGGTCGTGAGAAGCTGGGCGTATCGCTTCGGGTCCCCCTTGTCGGTTCCGAACTCGTAGAAGTTGTTGTAGCTCGAGATCTCCTCGAACGTGTTGGGCTCCAGATCCGCCGACGCGCCCGCCTGCGTCGCGACCACCGCAGCGCCCGCCGCCGTGGCCGCCATCAGCTGGCGTCTTGTCATCCAGACCGCCCGCGGCGTCACGTCCGACCATGTCAGCGGGCTCTTGTATCGTCCGGCCATCGCGCATCTCCTTCGTACCCAGCAACCATCGCCCGAGATGTGGGTCGCGCCAAGCAAAAGTCCCGCTGTTCACGCGGGCGTGCGCGGCGCGTGAGGCTGGTGCGAACCAATCGTCTCTTTTTCGTCATGTTTTCAATCATTTGTGATTGGAAACCGCAGATGTGCGTGGCTTAGGCGCGGGATCGACGTCGTCAAGCCGCGCCGGCGGAAATCCCCCCTGATCCGGTGCCGCACCCGTCCCGTAACTGCTCCCGATGCCACTGAAGGGCATTTCCAGTAACGGAGGACTACCCATGTTCCGCAGAACGCTTCTCGCCCTCACCGCCGCGACCGCCATCGCCGCGCCGGCCTTCGCTGACAACCACAGCCAGGACATCGTCGACGTCGCCGTCGGCGCGGGCTCGTTCACCACGCTCGTCGCCGCCGTCGAGGCCGCCGGGCTTGTCGACACGCTGAAGGGCGAAGGCCCGTTCACCGTCTTCGCGCCGACTGACGACGCCTTCGCCGCGCTGCCCGAAGGCACGGTGGAGTCGCTCCTCCAGCCCGAGAACCGCGACCAGCTCGTCGCCATCCTGACCTACCACGTGGTCCCCGGAAAGGTGATGTCGACCGACCTGTCGAACGGCATGGAAGCGGCCACCGTTGAGGGCTCGCCCGTCACGATCATGACCGAGGGCGGCGTCACGGTGAACGGCGCGAACGTCGTCACGGCCGACATCGAAGCGTCGAACGGCGTGATCCACGTGATCGACGCGGTCATCCTTCCGCCGGAAGGCTGATCCCCATCTACTCACGCGAGAGGGGCCCGGCGATGCCGGGCCCCTTTTTCGTTCCGCCGGGGCTCCTCCCGGTCATTCCGCCGGGGCGACGCCCCCCTGCCGCAGTCGGCGGCGCACATGCTTCGCGATGGGCAGGAGGAAGAACACCGCCGCGATCGCGATGAACGTGCCCGACAGCGGCCGCTCCACGAAGGCGAGGATGTTGCCCTGCTCGGCGATGAGCGTCTGGCGGAAGCTCTTTTCCATCAGCGGCCCCAGCACCAGCGCCAGAACAAGAGGCGCCAGAGGGTAGTCCGCCTTGCGCAGAAGATAGCCGCCCACCCCGAAGCCCAGGATCAGCCATACGTCGTGCATCTTCTGGTTGGGCGCGTAGCCCCCCACGATGCAGAGGATCAGCACGATGGCGCAGAGCACCGTGAACGGCATTCTCAGCGCCCAGACGAACAGCGGGATCAGCGCGATGTTGATCAGCACTGCCGCCACGTTCGCCGTGTAGAGCGACGAGATCAGCCCCCAGACGAAATCCGGCTGCTCGATGAACAGCATCGGCCCCGGCGTCAGGCCCCACATCACCATCCCGCCCAGCAGCAGCGCCGTCGTCGGAGACCCGGGGATGCCGAGCGTCAGCATCGGCAGGAGCGATCCGGTGGAAGCCGCGTTGTTCGCCGTCTCCGGCGCGGCCACGCCTTCGATGTTTCCCTTGCCGAAGGTCTCGGGCGACTTCGAGGTCTGCCGCGCGATGCCGTAGGCCATCAGAGATGCGGGCGTCGCCCCCGCCGCGGGCAGCATCCCCACGAAGAACCCCAGAAACGACCCGAGGCTCATGGTCTTCCAGAGGCGGTTCATCACCTTCAGCCCCGCTCCGATCTCCCGGAAGGTCAGCTTGGCGGGCGTGACCTGCGGGGCGGTGCGCGATGTTTCGATCGTGTAAAGCACCTCGCCGATCCCGTAGACACCGATGGCGAGCACGAGGAACGAGATCCCCGAATAGAACCCCGGCAGTTCCCCGAAGATCAGCCGCGGCTGGCCCGAGATCAGGTCGAGCCCCACGGTCGCGAGCACGAGGCCAAGGCAGATCATCACGATGGTCTTCAGCACGTCATCTCCGCCCAGACCGACGAAGGTGGTGAAGGCCAGCAGCACCAGCGCGAATTCCTCGGCCGGTCCGAAGGCCAGCGCGAGGTCGGCCAGCGGAACCGCGAAGAGCGTGAAGAGGATGACCGACAGCGTGCCTCCCACGAACGAAGCCACCGCCGCGGCCAGAAGCGCGAGCCCCGCCTTTCCCTGCTGCGCCATCGGGCGCCCGTCGAAGGTCGTCGCCACCGCGGTCGAGGCGCCCGGGATCCCCAGAAGGATCGAACTGATCGCGCCGCCGTACATCGCGCCGTAGTAGATCGCGGCAAGCAGGATGATGGCCGAGGTCGGCGGAACGATGAAGGTCAGCGGCAGGACGATCGCGACCCCGTTCACGGACCCGAGCCCCGGCATTGCGCCGATGAAGATGCCCGCGGTCACGCCGATCAGCACGATGAGCAGGTTAAGCGGCGTCAGCGACGTGGCGAACCCCTGGGCGAGAAGGTCGAACATCTCCATGCGCCCGGCTCCTCAGAAGAACATCGCGTAGAGCGGGTAGAACCAGGGCTCGGTCACGCCCTTGGGAAGCAGGATGCGCAGCGTCACCTCGAAGAAGAAGAACAGCGCGACGGGCGTCGTCAGCGTGATGATGCCCGTCAGCAGCCAGCCATGGCCGCCGAAGATCTTCAGGTACCACAGCAGGAACAGCGGCAGCGCCACGTAAGCGCCCGCGATGGGGATGAGGAGGATCGTCACGAACAGCGCGATCACCACGGCCGCGAGCGGCCGCGCCATCTCGAGGTCGAAGAACGACGCCGCGCCCCGTTCGGGGTGCATGAGCGACCGCATGAGGATGCCGGTCGAGGCGGCGAACATCACCGCCGAGAGCCAGAACGGAAACGCCCCGCCGCCGGGCCCGCTCCCCTCCCATCCGATCGGCAGAACGGTCGCGTGCCACATGAAGTAGAGCGAAAGCGCCATAAGCGCGCCGGCGATTATGCGGTCAGCGGTCAGCATGTCTCGAAGTCCTCTCGGGGTGGGTCGTCACGGTCGGGGAAGGGGGCGCCCACCGGCGCCCCGCTGCGTCACCGGAGGGCGGTCAGGACGATCCGCCTTCGCCCATCGCCTCGAGGATCGCGCGGTGCTTTTCCCGCTCCTCGATGAAGTAGGCCTGCAGCGCCTCGCCGGTCAGCACGTCGCCCACCAGCGCATTCTCGGCCATGTAGGCCTGCCACTCCTCGGACTGGCTCAGCGCCTCGAACATGCCGGTGTAGTAGGCGACCGCCTCGGGCGACATGCCTGCCGGCCCCACGAAGGACCGCTGCATCTCGTAGACCAGCGGATGGCCGAGCTCGGACATCGTCGGGACGTCGGGCATCATCTCGATCCGCTCGACCGTGAGCGCCGCGATCGGGCGGACCTTGCCGGCCTTCCAGAAGCCCACCGCCTCGGAGGGGTTGTTGACCGTCGCGTCCACGTGCCCGCCGACGAGGTTCTTGGCGACCTCCCCCCCGCCCTCGAAGGGGACGTAGGTGTGCTTGATGCCGAACTCGGTCTCGAGCATCGCGGTCACGAGGCTGTCTTCCTGCCCCGTGCCGGTGCCGCCCATCTTCCACCGCCCCTCGGCGGCATTCACGGCCGCCACGTAGTCCTCGATGGTGTAGATGTCGCTGTCCGCGTTGACCCAAAGCACGAAGGTGTCGAGCGCCATCCGCGCGATCGGGGTGAACTCCTCGATGTTCACGCCGATGTCCGTGCGCAGGGGCGTGGTGTAGTAGGAGTTGAGCGTCGCCATGATGATGTGGTTGTCGCCCTGCTTGTCGACGAGGTAGCGCATCGCCTCCGCGCCCGATCCGCCGCCCTTGTTCGACGGCAGGATCGGCATGGAGGCAAGCCCCTCCTTCTGGATGATCGACTGGAAGAGCCGCGCCAGCCGGTCCGCGCCGCCGCCCTGCCCTGCCATGATGACCATCTCGACCGGCTTCTGCGGTCGCCAACCGTCCGCATTGGCGGGCAGCGCCGCAAGCGCGGCCAGGGTGGCGGATGCGGTCAGCGCCATGACGGTGCGTCTGGTGAAGTTGTAGATCAAGTGAAGTCCTCCCTTTCGCGAAACCTGGGCCAGAGGCGGCCGAATGAGGCCGAACCGGCATCGCATGGCATGGGTAGATAGAAACTGCGAAAGAAACTTCCTTCCGATTCGGGTATGTGAGTTTCATCTTGCTTTTACAGTCCTTGTTTTTGTAAATTTGTTACATGCAGAAGACATTCGTAGGCCCGCAACTCCGTCAGCTCCGCCGCCTGCACAGCGAGACGCAGGCCCAGATGGCCCAGCGCCTCGGCATCAGCGCGGCTTACGTGAACCTTCTGGAGAGCAACCAGCGGTCCCTGTCGGTGCAGGTGCTCGTGGCGATCACGGAAGGTTACGGCGTCGACTGGCGTGAACTCGTTGCCGACAAGACCGAGAACCGGGTGCCCGACCTCCGCGCCGCGATGCGCGACCCCATCTTCGGCGGAGAGGCCCCGGACCTCCAGGAACTCCGCGCCGCCGCCGATCACGCTCCGCGCCTCGTCGACCGCTTCCTCCAGCTTTACCAAAGCCATCGGACCATGGCCGAGCGCATCAACCGCCTCTCGGGCCGCGAGCAGATCGACGACCTCCTCTCCATCACCCCCGAGCGTGCGATCCACGACTTCTTCCGCGACCACGCCAACCACTTCGACGCCCTCGAACGCGCAGCCGAGGCGACGCGCCAGCGGATCCCCGGCGAACCGGACGACATGTACGCGCTCCTCAAGCGTCACCTGCGCGTGGACCACGGCGTCTCCGCCCGCACCGTGAGCCTGACGGAGATGCCCGACACCCTCCGCGCCTTCCGCCGCGACGACGGAGTCGTCCTCCTCTCGGAGGCGCTCGACCATCCGAACCGGGTCTTCCAGCTCGCCCACGTCCTCGGGCTTCTGGAGGCGGCGGAAATCGTCGACGCCCTCGTGGCGTCGTCCGCGCTCACCGACGACGACGGCCGCGCCCGCCTTGCGGTGGAGCTCACGAACTACTTCGCAGCCGCGCTCCTCATGCCCTACGACCCCCTGCACGCCCTGGCCGAGGAGACGCGCTACGACATCGACCGGATCGCCGCCGCCTTCTGCGTCAGCGTCGAGCAGGTCTGCCACCGCCTCACCACGCTCCAGCGCGACGGGCGGCGCGGGGTGCCGTTCTTCTTCCTCCGCGTGGACCGCGCGGGCAACATCACCAAGCGCTTCAACGCGACCCCCTTCGTCCTTGCAGAACAAGGCGGCTCCTGCCCCGCCTGGGACATCCACGGCGCCTTCCGGACCCCCGGCGTCATGATCCCGCAGTTCGTGGAGCTTCCCGAAGGAGAGCAGTTCTTCACCCTTTGCCGCACGACCGATCGCCCCGTCTTCAACCGGCAAAGCCAGGACCGCCGACTCGTCGTCGTGCTCGGCTGCGAACGCGCGCAGGCGCACCGCGTGGGCTACGCGGCACAGTTCAACCAGCAGGACCCCGGGCTCTTCATGCCCATCGGCATCAATTGCCACGTCTGCCCGCGCCAGGCCTGCTCCCAGCGCGCGCACCAGCCGCTGAACGTCCGCCTCAGGATCGACGCCGACCGCCGCGGCCGCACCCGCTACGAAAGCTGACCCCGCCGTTCCGGCGAGTGGCGCGCCGCCCGCGGATGTGCCACTCTCCCCGCCGCCGGACGCACCCGGCATCACGCGCCGGGAGACGATGACCGAGCTTTCCCTCTCCACCGCCCGCTCCCGTGGCCTGCTCTGGGCGGTCGCGCTCTTTTCGGTCTTCAGCAACCTCCTGATGCTGACCGGGCCGCTCTTCATGCTGCAGGTCTACGACCGCGTCCTCTCTTCCCGGTCCGAGGAAACGCTCGTCGCCCTCTTCGCGCTCGTCACCGCGCTCTACGCGCTCTACTGGCTCCTCGAATTCGCCCGCTCCCGCGTGATGGGTCGCATCGCCGCGCGCTTCCAGTCGACGCTCGCCCCCCGCGTCTTCCGCGCGAGCCTCGACGCCGCTGCCCGGGGCCGCCCCGCGCCAGGAGCGCTCTTCGACCTCGACGCGCTCCGCATCGCGATGGGGTCGGGCATCGTCCTCGCGCTGTTCGACCTGCCGTGGACGGCGCTCTTCCTCGCCGCGATCTTCCTTTTCCACCCGATCCTCGGCTGGGTGTCGGTCATCGGCGGCGGCCTTCTCGTCGTCGTAGCGCTCCTCAACCAGTTCCTCACTGCCCGGACGAATGCCGAAGCGCAGGCCCGCGGCCTCCGCGCCGGCGAACTGTCGCGGCATACGCAGGAGGCGGCGGACTACGTGGGCGTGCAGGGGATGGCCCCCGACCTCACTGCCCGCTGGGCCGCGGAACAGGACGCCGCGCTCGACCGGACCACCGCTTCGGGCGACGCGGGCGGGCTCTTCGGCTCCTTCACCCGCGCCTTCCGCTTCTTCCTCCAGTCGGCGATCCTCGCCGCCGGCGCCTGGCTCGTCCTGAGGGGAGAGATCACCGGCGGCGCCATGATCGCGGCCTCGATCCTCCTCGGCCGGGCGCTCGCGCCCATCGAGACCGCCATCTCCCAGTGGCCCGTCCTCCAGCGCGCCCGCGCTGCCCGCACGGCCCTCGACCGTCTTCTCGCCGAGAACCCGGCCCCCGCCGCGCCGACGCCCCTGCCCACGCCGGAAGCCCGGCTCGACGTGCGGGGCGTGACCGTCGCAGGCCGCCCGGGAGACCCGCCGGTCCTCCAGAACGTGACCGTCAGCCTCGCGCCGGGCGAGGCGCTCGGCATCATCGGGCGCAGCGGCTCGGGCAAGTCCACGCTCGCCCGTGTCCTCATGGGCCTCGTCCGCCCCCATGCGGGCGAGGTCCGCCTCGGCGGCGCGACGCTATCGCAGTACGGCCCCGACGGCCTCGGCCGCCACGTCGGCTACCTGCCGCAGGAGGTCCGCTTCCTCGACGGCACCGTGGCCGAGAACATCGCCCGCATGACCCCCTCCCCCGACCCGGATCGAGTGGTGGCGGCGGCGAAGAAGGCCCACGTCCACGACATCGTGCTGAAGCTCCCCGAAGGCTACGACACCCGCCTCGGCCCTGCCGACCGAAGCCTCTCCGGCGGCCAGAAGCAGCGCCTCGCGCTGGCCCGCGCGCTCTACGGCGACCCCGTCCTCCTCGTCCTTGACGAGCCGAATTCCGCCCTCGACGCCGAAGGGTCCGAGGCGCTGAACGCCGTGGTCCACGCTATGAAGGCCGAAGGCAAGGGCGTCGTCATCATGACCCACCGGCCCACGGCCATCTCCGCCTGCGACCACCTCCTCGTCCTCGACCAGGGCCGCGTCGCAGCCTACGGCCCACGGGACAAGATCATCCGCGCCATGTTGAAGAACGCGGGCGACGTGCAGCGCGTGGTGGGCGGTCAGGCCTCCTGACTCGCCTCTCCCGGTCCCTCGCTCGGGACTCCACGCCGCGCGCCGCGAGCAGCCCGCTTGACAGCCGCGCCCCGCCGGTGTCGAGGTCGGCGCGCCCACGACGGGCCGCGCTGCACACGAGGAACCTGCTCACATGGCCATCGAACCCGGCTCGCTCGATCAGCTCTCGCAGGTTATCTCCCACGCCATCGCTCCGGCCTTCCTCCTCGGCGCCGTGGCCGCGTTCATCTCCATGCTGTCGTCCAGGATCGACGTGGTCCTCGGACGGATCCGCAGCCTGAACGCGATTCCCGAGGACGACCCGGACAGGGCCCACCTCAGGCAGGACACCGTCCGCCTGTCTCGCCGCCTCCAGCTTCTGCATCGGGCTTTGCTCTTCGCCGTCGCGTCCGGAGTCGTCACCACCATTCTGATGATCCTTTCCTTCGCGCTCGCCGTTCTCGGTGTTCAGCACGTCTGGAGCGCCGCGATCCTGTTCATCGTCGCCCTCGCCCTGTTCTGCGTGTCGGTGGTGACCGTCGGGGTCGACGGGATGAACGCGGTGCACCGCAACGACCATTTCTGAAGCCGCTCCGCGGGACCCGGCTCCTCCCGGCCCTTCCCAACATCCCCCGGACCCCCTACTCATTCCCCATGACCGACCCCGCCACCCTTCCCTATCGCCCCTGTGTTGGTGTCCTCCTCGCGAACCCGGCGGGCCTGGTCTTCGCCGGCGAACGGATCGACACGCCGGGCGCCTGGCAGATGCCGCAAGGCGGGATCGACAAGGGCGAAAATCCCCGCGACGCCGCGCTCCGCGAGCTCCACGAGGAAACCGGCGTCCCGGCCGCCCTCGTCACGGTGGAGGCCGAAACCGCCGGATGGGTCCGCTATGACCTTCCCCCCGAGCTTCTCGGCAAGGTCTGGAAGGGCCGCTACCGGGGGCAGGAGCAGAAGTGGTTCCTCCTCCGGTTCCACGGCACCGACGCCGACATCGACATTTCCACCAAGCACCCCGAATTCTCCCGCTGGACCTGGCTCGCGGCGCCCGACCTCCTCGCCCGCATCGTTCCCTTCAAGCGCGCCGTCTATGCCGAGGTGCTGGAGGAACTCGGGCCGCGCCTCCGGCCGTGACGGCACCCGATTGCCAGCCCGCCCGCGCCCGGATACATCCGCGCGGATGAGCACCTCCCTCGATACGCAGGCGATCGGCCTTGATGTCGGCCTCGGCTTCGTCAAGTGGCTGACGGGGGCCGAGAACCTGCACTACGGCCTCTGGGACGGGCTTGACGTCTCGGCCGCCAACCTCGGGGCCGCGCAGGCGGCCTACACCGCGAAGCTGTTCGCCCTCCTGCCTCCCGGCCGCCTCCGCATTCTCGACGTCGGCGGCGGCGCAGGCGAGACTGCGCGCAAGCTCCTGGACCTCGGCCACGAGGTCGAGATCGTCGTCCCCTCCCCCCTTCTCGCCGACCACTGCCGCGTCAACGCGCCGGGCGCAAAGCTCCACCTCGCCCGGTTCGAGGATGCGGCGCCCACCGGCCGATTCGATTTCTGCCTCTTCTCCGAAAGCTTTCAGTACATCCCCCTTGACGCCGCGCTTCCCCGGGCGATCTCCCTCGTCGGCCCAGGCGGCACGATCCTGATCGCCGACTGCTTCCGCGCGCCCGGCTTCAAGGGGGGCGGAAAGGTCCGCACCGTGGGAGGAGGCCACCCCCTCTCCAGGTTCCGCCGCGCCGTGGCCGACCACGGGCTGGACGTGCTCCATAACGAAGACATCACGGCCTCCGTCGCCCCGTCGATCGACCTCGAGGCGGGACTCTTCCGCGTCTTCGGCCACGCCGTCACCCGGATCGACGCCGAACTGGCGCAGAAACGCCCCACCGCGCGCTGGGCGCTCGACAAGCTGCTCCGCACGGTGATCAGCGAACGGCGCCGCCACCGCCTGATGGAGCGTCTGGCAGGCGACGGCCGAACGTCCGAGGCGTTTGTGGCGAACAACCGCTACCTTATGGTGAAACTCCGCGTCCCGGAGTAGCGCGCCCCCGTCAGGGCAACGTCACGACGAGGCTGCCGCGCTTGCGGCCCGTGTCCGCCCGGGCATGGGCGGCGGGCAGGTCGGCGAACGGGTAGACGCCGTCGACCGGCGGGCGGAAGGCACCCCTCACGGCCAGCCCGACAAGCGCCTCCAGATCGTCCCGCCGTTCGGCAGCCGGTCCGGCGATGCAGCGCCGCGATCCGCGGCGGCGGGCCAGAAGGTCTCCCACCCCTCCTGCGATCGCCAGATAGCGCCCGCCCTCGGCGAGGATCGGCAACGCCCGCCGGAAGGTCAGTGCCGCGACGGCGTCGGCCACGATGTCCCACCGGGACGGGCCCTCCGTCACGTCGGACTTCGCATAGTCGATCACCGTCCCCGCGCCGAGCCCGCGCACCATCTCCGCATTTCCTGCCGACGTGACCGCCGTCACTTCCGCGCCCGCCGCCGCCGCCAGTTGCACGAGCGCGGCGCCCACGGTGCCGGACGCGCCGATCACGAGCACCCGATCGCCCGCGCGCACTTCCGCCCGGCGCAGGTAGTCCCTTGCCGTCGTGCCGCCGAAGCTCAGCGCGGCGGCGATCTCGATGGGCAGCGCGTCGGGACGCGGCACCACCATGCCGCTCTCGGGCATAGGGACGAACTCGGCATGCGCACCCTGACGGAAGCCGGGAAAGCCGATGACCGCATCCCCCGGTCGCAGACGCGCGACGCCAGCCCCGAGCGCCACGACTCGGCCCGTCAGTTCCGCGCCCAGAACAGGACGGCGCGGGCGGCGCAGGCCAAGGGCGAACCGGCCCGCCAGACCCATCCCCGGCGGCAGGTCGAGCGCCCGCACCCGCCGGTCGCCCGAAGAGACCGTGGTCGCCTCGACCCGGATCAGCACCTCGCCCGGACCGGGGCGCGGCACCGGCACGTCGCGCAGGGCAAGAACCTCCGGGCCTCCGTAACGGGTGACGACCCACGCCCGCATCGTGGGGGGAAGCGGCTCGGAAAAGGGCGCCATGGTGACCTCGATACTTACGGTGTAAGTTGCCTGATGCCTCCTTCGCACTTACAGCGTAAGCAAGTCAACCGGAACGTGCCATGCCGAATGCACCCCCCCAGCGCCCGACCCCGCTCTCCCGCGACCGCATCATCGCCGCCGCCGTGTCGTTCGCTGACCGCGAGGGGATCGAACGGCTCTCCATGCGCGCCCTCGCCGCTGCCCTCGGGGTGGAGGCGATGTCGCTCTACAACCACGTCCGCAACAAGGACGATCTCATCGACGCGATGGTCGAATCGGTCCTGGGCGAGATCCGCCTGCCCGCGCCTGGACCGGACTGGCGCGGCGCGCTGCGCGACCGCGCCCTGTCGATGCGGGCGGCCTTCGCCGCGCACCCCTGGGCGCCGCCGCTTGTCGTCGGACGCCTGAACACGGGGCCGAACAGCCTCGCGCTCTTCGATGCCACGATCGGGTGCCTCGTCGCAGCCGGGGCGGACCATGCCGCGGCCGATCACCTCTGCAACGCGATGGACAGCTTGATCTACGGCTTCCACCTGCTCGAACGGAGCTTCCCCCTCCCGCCGGACCGCTACGCCGACGCGGCCCGCGAGTTCCTGCCGCTGATCGACGTCGAACGCCTGCCGCATCTCCACGCCATGAGCGTTCTCGTGGCCGAGGGCAGGCATTCCGGCGTCCACGACTTCGCCTTCGCCGTCGACCTCCTTCTCGACGCCATCGCACGGCGGATGCCGGGGGGCTGAGCCGTCGCCAGGACTCCACACGAGAACAAAACGTGAATATACTGCGCATCCCATGTTCGCCGAGCTCGACATCACCTCGAACTTCACCTTCCTCACCGGGGGCTCCCACCCCGAGGAATACATGGAACGTGCGGCGCTTCTGGGCCTCTCCGCCATCGCCATCGCCGACGAGAATTCGGTCGCGGGCATCGTCCGCGCCCATACCCATGCGCGCGAGATCGCCCGTCAGGTCAGGCTCCGCGCCGAGGCCGAGGCGGACGGCCCCATCGGCCCGCTTCTCCCCGCAGCCGCAGCCCCGCCCGAAGGCTGGAGCCCCCACCGCCCCTTCGACGATTACCCGGGCAGCTCCTTGCGCCGGAAGACCCCCGTCGCCCGCTTCGAGACCGTCCCCGACCGCCCCCCGCCGTCCGCCTCGATCCGCACCGCGCCGCGCCTCATCCCCGCCGCCCGCATCGTCCTGCAGGACGGCTTCACCGCCACCGCGCTCCCCCGCGACCGCGCCGCCTGGGGCCGCCTCTGCCGGCTCCTCTCCACCGGACGGCTGCGCGCCCGGAAGGGCACCTGCGACCTGCGGCTCGACGACCTCGTCGAGTGGGGCGAGGGGATGGAGCTTCTCCTCCACCCGCCACACGGGACAAGGCCGGGCGGCGGCGCGGGCGGATGGGCGTCACAGGCGGAACGGCTGGCGCGCCGCTTCCCCGGCGCCTGCCACCTCGTCCTCGCGCCCCGCTACGACGGGCAGGACCGCCCCCGCTTCGACCGCCTCGCCCGGCAGGCGGGTAGCCTCGGGATCGACACCGTCGCCTCCGCCTCGCCCCTCATGCACCACGGCCGCCGCCGCCGCCTGACGGACGTCCTCACCGCCATCCGCACCGGGCGCCGCGTGGACGACCTCGGCCGCGCCGCGCTCGCCAATGCCGAACGCCGGCTGCGGTCGGAGGCCGAGATGCGCGCCCTCCTCGACGGCCATGAGGACGCCGTCGACCGTGCGGGCGACATCGCCGCCCGCTGCACCTTCTCCCTCGACGAACTCCGCTACGAATACCCCTCCGAAGTGGCCCCGGGAGAGACCGCCTCCCAGCGCCTCCGCCGCCTCGCCCACGACGGGCTCCGCTGGCGCTATCCCTCCGGCGCCCCCGACCGGGTGACGGCCCTCCTCGACCACGAGCTCACCCTGATCGGCAAACTCGGCTACGAACCCTACTTCCTCACCGTCCACGACGTCGTCCAGTTCGCCCGCTCCCGCGGCATCCTCTGCCAGGGCCGCGGCTCTGCCGCCAACTCGGTCGTCTGCTACTGCCTCGGCGTCACCTCCGTCTCGCCCGAGATCGGCACGATGGTCTTCGAACGCTTCGTGTCCGAGGCCCGGAACGAACCCCCCGACATCGACGTCGATTTCGAACACGAACGGCGGGAAGAGGTGATCCAGCACATCTACAAACGCTACGGCCGCCACCGCGCGGGCCTCTGCGCCACCGTGATCCACTACCGCGGCAAGCGCGCCATCCGCGAAGTGGGCAAGGCCATGGGCCTGACCGACGACACGATCTCGGCCATCTCCTCCCAGCTCTGGGGCTTCTTCTCGACCGAAGGGCTCGAACACCAGCGCCTGCGCGAGATCGGGCTCGACCCGACCGACCGCCGCCTCGCCCAGACGCTGGAACTCATCCACGAGATCCAGGGCTTCCCCCGCCACCTCTCCCAGCACGTGGGCGGCTTCATCATGACCGAAGGCCGGCTCGACGAGCTTGTCCCCATCGAGAACGCGACGATGGAGGACCGCACCGTCATCTGCTGGGACAAGGACGACATCGACAGCTTGGGCATCCTCAAGGTCGACGTCCTCGCCCTCGGGATGCTGAGTTGCATCCGCAAGGCCTTCGACCTCATCCGCCTGCACCACCGGCAGGAGTGGACACTGGCGACGCTCCCGCCCGAGGACCCGGCGACCTACGACATGCTCTGCCGCGCCGACTCCTTAGGCGTCTTCCAGGTCGAATCCCGCGCGCAGATGAACTTCCTGCCCCGGATGCGGCCGCGCACCTTCTACGACCTCGTGATCCAGGTCGCGATCATCCGCCCCGGCCCGATCCAGGGCGACATGGTCCACCCCTACCTGCGCCGCCGCAACGGCGAGGAAACCGTCTCCTTCCCCTCCGACGCGCTCGGCCAGGTGCTGGGCAAGACCCTCGGCGTGCCCTTGTTCCAGGAACAGGCCATGCAGATCGCCATCGTGGGCGCGGGCTTCACGCCGGAAGAGGCCGACCGCCTGCGCCGCGCGCTCGCCACCTTCAAGAAGCACGGCAACGTCAGCGAATTCCACGACCGCTTCCTGAAGGGCATGGCGAAGAACGGCTACGACGCCGACTTCGCCCAGCGCTGTTTCAGTCAGATCGAAGGCTTCGGCTCCTACGGCTTCCCCGAAAGCCACGCCGCCTCCTTCGCGCTCCTCGTCTACGCCTCGGCCTGGCTCAAGCGCCACCACCCCGGCATCTTCGCCTGTGCGCTCCTCAACGCCCAGCCGATGGGCTTCTACGCTCCCGCCCAGATCGTCCGCGACGCGCGCGAACACGGGGTCACCGTGCTGCCCGTCTGCATCAACGCAAGCTACTGGGACAACGTGATGGAGCGGCTCCCGAACGGCACCCTCGGCCTGCGCCTCGGCTTACGCCAGATCAAGTCGATGCGCGAGGAGGAATCGGCCTGGATCTCCGCCGCCCGCGGCAACGGCTACCATGCGGTCGAGGACGTCTGGCGCCGCGCCGGCGTCGAACCCCGCCTCCTCCGCGTGCTCGCCGAGGCCGACGCCTTCGCCACGCTCGGCCTCTCCCGCCGCGAGGCGCTCTGGGCTGCCCGCGCGCTCGCCGGCGACACGCCGCTCCCGCTTTTCGCGGGCGACATGGACGGCGAAGGCATCGTGGAAGCCCCGCCCCACCTCCCCGCGATGACCGAAGGGGAGGAGGTGGTGGAGGACTACGTCGCCATGCGCCTCACGCTCCGGAAACACCCCATGGCCTTCCTGCGGAAAAAGCTCTCGGGCGGCCTCCCCGCCCCCCACCCGGCCAGCCCCCACGGCTTCGCCCGCGCCACCGGCCTCACCCGCGCCGACGCATGGGAAAGCCGCGATGGCGGCGGCCGCCCGCTCTCGGCCTCGACACGGCACTGAAGATCCCACCGGCACTGCAAGAGTCCCTGTTCGTTCCTGCTGGCTCAAATACTCCGGGGGAGTCCCCGCGCAAGCGGGGACGGGGGCGGAGCCCCCACCTCAAGAAAAGCCTCGAGGCGCGGCCCCGCCGCGCCTCTCCGCATGGCGACAGCGGCCGCCACCATAAATCCGTCCTCCCGCACGGACCCCGCGCCGCCCCCGCACGTTTCCTGCCGCGGCCCGGACATACCGGCCCGCCACAAATGGAGCGGCACATGGACAACGAACGGAAGGCCGGCGCCGGACGCGCCGTGGACGAGGCGGACCGCGACATCGACCGCCGCGGCAGCGACGTGGATACCGTTGCGGACCGCGCGCAGGATGCGAGCCGGGCCATCGCGGGCACCGGCCCGGAAATCGCCCGCCACATCGCGCAGGAAACCCCCCGCACGGGCGAGGACGGCAAGGACATGGAGGACGACGACACCTCCATGGAAGAGGATGACGAGGACCTCGAGGAAGAGGACCTCGAGGACGACGACCTCGAGGAAGACGACGACGACGTCGGCGTCGGCGTCGAGGCGGAGGATGACGAACGCGGCACGCCCGGCTACGGCGACCGCGGCACCACCCCCGTCTGACGCACCACGAACGGCCGGGGCGCGAGGGGGTGGCCTTCGCGCCCCCTCCATGCCATAGGGGGCGGACCACAAGGCCAACAGCGGGCGGCCTCCCTTGGTCAGAACGATCGTCCCGATCAGCGCCCTCCTCCTGGGCTCCTTCTTCCTCCTCTTCGCAGGCGGCATCCATGGGCTCATTCTGCCCGTGCGCGGCACCTACGAAGGCTTTTCGGCCTGGCAGCTCGGACTTCTCGGCACCGGCTGGGCCATCGGCTACGTCTCGGGCTGCTTCTACACGGCACGCCTCGTCGCGCGCACCGGCCACATTCGCGCCTTCTCCGTCATGGCGAGCCTCGCGGCCATCACGATCCTCCTCCAGCTCCTCCTGATCGATCCCTGGGCCTGGATCGCACTCCGCGCCCTCTCCGGCTTCTGCTTCGCGGGCGCAGCGATGATCGTCGAAAGCTGGCTGTCGGAGCGCGCCGAACCCCGCACCCGGGGCCGCATCTTCGGCATCTACACCATGGTGAACCTCGTGGCATCGACCGGCGGCCAGCTGACGCTGACCCTTGGCGACACCACAGGCGCGCTCTTCTTCGTGCTCGGCGCGATCTTCTACGCCCTCGCCGTTCTGCCGACCGCCCTGACCACCTCGGCCAGCCCCAAGCCGCTCGTCTCCGTCCGCATCGACCTCCGCGGCCTCTGGCGCAATTCGCCGGTCGCTGTCTTCGCCGTCTTCATGGTCGGCATCTCCAACAGCGCCTTCGGCACGCTGGCTGCCGTCTACGGGGCCGAGATCGGGCTTCCCGTCGCCACCATCGCCTTCTTCTCGAGCCTGCCGATCCTCCTCGGCGCACTCACGCAGATCCCCGTGGGCATCCTGTCAGACCGCTTCGACCGCCGCCTCGTCCTCATTGGAGTCGCCGTCGTGGCGCTTGTCGCGGGCGGCGCCTTCATCGCGCTCGCCCCGCAGGAGGCCACCCTCAACCTCGCCCTCGTCGCCGTCTTCGGCGGCGCGATCTACGCGATGTATCCCGTCATCATCGCCCATGCGAACGACAATGCGGCGGACGGGAACTACATCATGATCTCGGGCGGGCTCCTGATGATCTTCGGCATCGGCTCGATCGTCGGTCCGCTGGCCGCCGGCGCCGCCATGTCGTCGGTCGGACCCACCGGTCTCTTCATGACGACAGTTGTCGCCCACGTCCTCCTGATCCTCCAGGCGATCTACCGGATCACCCGGCGCCCCTCCGTTCCGCGCGAGGAGAAGACGGACTTCGTCCCCGTCCCCGGCGTCCGCACGACCACGCCCGAAACCATCGTCCTGGGCGCGTCCGAGGAGGAGTTCGCCCGCGCGCGCGCCACCGAGCCGCCTCAGGCGGCGAATTCGTCCCGCGAGTAGCCCTGGATGTAGAGAAGCGCGCTCAGGTCGCCGTGATTCACACGGATGTCGACCTCCGCCGCCACCACGGGCTTGGCATGCAGCGCCACCCCCGCCCCGGCGCGCTTCAGCATCCCGAGGTCATTGGCCCCGTCCCCCACGGCAATCACGTCTGCCTCTGCGATCCCCAGCCGCGCCGTGATCTCCTCGAGCGCGCGCACCTTGGCCTCCCGCCCGAGGATCGGCTCCGCCGGCACGCCCAGAAGCCGCCCATCCGCGACGAGGATTTCGTTCGCCCGATGCTCGTCGAACCCCAGCGCCTCGGCCACCGGCCCGGTGAACGCCGTGAACCCGCCGGAGACGAGCGCCGCGTGACCCCCGTTCGCCTTCATCGTGGCGACGAGCGCGCGGCCGCCCGGCATGAAGGTGATCCGCTCCGCCAGCACCCGCGCGATCACCCCGGCATCGAGACCGGTGAGCAGCGCGAGCCGCGCCTTCAGCGCGCCCTCGAAATCGAGCTCCCCGTTCATCGCCCGCGCCGTGATCGCGGCGACTTCGGTCCCGACGCCCGCCATGTCGGCCAGCTCGTCGATGCACTCCTGCCGGATCATCGTGGAGTCCATGTCGGCCAGCAGCATCCGCTTTCGCCGCCCCGCGGCTGGCTGGACGACCATGTCCACGCCCATCCCCTGCAGGTCGCGCCACACGTTCCAGCGCGTCTCTGGCACCACCTCGACGGCGAACTCCGCCGCCTCGTCCGGCGCCAGCCATGCCGCCTCGCCGCCACCCCAGGCGTTCCGCAGAGACAGGACCAGCGCGGGATCGAGCGACGGCGCGGCGGGAGATGTGAGAAGCGTGACCATGAACATGGCCCGCGCTTAAGCACGCCCGCCCTGTGCTTGCCAAGAGCCTCCCTGACGCACCTTCGTCGCGGCCCGGTTCCGGCCTCGTCGAACAGGGTGGATGCGCGGACCCGGCGCGTCCGGGGTCGGTCGGATGCCCGCTCAGCGCGCCACTGCGCGGAGGAAGGCCGGGCGGGAGAGCATCCGGTCCCGGTGGGCGATGATGCGCGTGTCGGTGACGGGGAAGTTGGCGTTCCCGGCCCAGCGCATGCAGTGGGCGAGGAGGAGGTCGGGGATCGTCAGGGTCCCGCCCATCACGAACGGGCCGTCTCCAAGGCTGTCGCCCAGGCGGGTCTGCGACCGCTCGAATTCCCAGCGGAGGCTCTCCTTGATGGCGGGCAGGCGCATCTCCTCGGGCAGGACGAAGCTGTGGCGGCCGGCCATCCAGAGGAGCGCGTCGAACTCGTCGTTGATGAGGTTCGTGAAGCCGTCCTGCCGGGCGCGGTCGAGGGTGCCTGCCGGATGGGTCAGCGCGCCGTGGCGGTCGGCGAGGTAGGTCATGATGGCGACGGAGTCGGTGATCGCGACCCCGTCGACGAGGAGGGCCGGGATCTTGCCCGAGGGGTTGTGGCGGCGGGCGCCCTCGGATCTGGGGCCGGCGGGGATGTGCTCGTAGGAGAGCCCCAGTTCCTCGAGCATCCAGAGGACGCGGAGGGCGCGACTTCTTGCGGTTCCGATGACGGTATACATTCTCAGCGTTTCCCGAGCATGGAGAGGCGAATGAGGGTGCGCTCTATCAGCGCCATGTCCGGGGCGCGCGAGGAGGAGCGGAGCGTGAGATCGGCGTCCGTGAGGAGGTGGATCGCCTCGCCCGCCTTCACGGCGCCCCATGTCTGGGCCTGCCGGGTCATGCGGTCCTTGCGCTTGAAGGAGACGCGGGCGCGACCCAGGGCGCGGGCGGGGCCTTCGGGGTCGGCCGCGGCGGCGTGGAGCGTGCGGAAATGGCGGGTGGCGGCGATGCAGAGGCCGACGGCCGTCGCACCTTGCGCTTCGAGGCGGCGGAGAAAGGGGCCGATTTCGGCGGTCCGGCCTTCTGCGACGATGTCGATGACATCGTCGAGGTCGGCCTCGGTCGAGGTCGGGGCGACGGCGGTGACATCGGCGGGGGTGACGGGCGTGGCGTCGCCGCGCTTGTAGAGGGCGAGCTTCTCCACCGTCTGGCGGAAGTCGCCGGGGTCGAGCGCGCGGGAGAGGGTTTCGATTTCGGCCATCGCCTCGCGGGTGATCTCTCCGGCGCCGGCGCGCTTCAGGACCGACTCTATTTCGGCCCGGGACGGCGGATCATCGTAGATCGCGGCCGCGAAAGCGTCGGGGCGCGCCTCGAAGAGTTTTCGGAGCTTCGAAGCCGGGGCCAGCTGGCCCGCGGTGACGACGAGGTGCGCGTCGCCGTCTCTCCAGTCGTCGAGGGCGGCAGCGAGGATATCCGTCAGGCCGTCGGTTCCACCGTCGATCAGGACGGCGCGGGGGCCGGGGAAGAAGCCGGAGGCGCGGAGGGCGTCGGAGACGAGGGCGGGGTCCTTGCGAAGGTCGGCCCCGTCGTGGCGGGCGAGGCGCATCTCGGATTCTCCCTCCGGGCCGATCATGGCGAGGATGACCTCCTGCCGTTTGAGCGCCACGCGCATCGGGTCTTCGCCGTAGATGAGGAGGCCGGGTTTCGGCGGGTTCGGCCGGACGAAGTAGGCGGAAGCGTCGCGGGGCGCGAGCTTCATGACCATTGTCCGGCGGTGGCGAGGAGTTCGTCGGCGATCTGGTCGGCGAGGATGACCATGAGCCGCGCCTCGGCATCGGTGCGGGCGGCACGGGTAGCGACGGCGGTGCGGGTGGCCGAGTAGCTCGTGAAGTTCTCCACCGATCCCGAGGTGACGGTGCGGTCGGTGCCGACCTCGCGCAGGGCGTAGTCGACGCGGCCGAGAATCTGGAAACGGTTGGTGACACCCCTTTGGGTGACGAAGATCCGCGTCTCGGACATGAAGATCGAGGCGGACAGACGCCATCCGGGGTTCGCGGGAAGCCCCAGCCGGTTCTCGAGCTGCCGGACGAGGTCGAAGCCCTTCCGATCGGCCGGCTCGTCGAAGGAGATCCGGCCCCGCAGGCCCTCGGCGGCCCCGCCCGGACCATAGACGGGCGTGAAGCCGCAGCCCCCGAGCGCGAGGGCGCCAAGGAGGAGAGTGCGGCGGTCAGACCACGACATTGACGATGCGGCCCGGCACGACGATGAGCTTCCGGGGCGGCTGGCCGTCGAGCGCGCGGGCCACCGCCTCGTCGGCGAGGACGAGCGTCTCGATCTCGGGCACGGGCAGGTCCTTGGCCACCGTGATCTCGGACCGGCGCTTGCCGTTGACCTGGATCGGCAGGGTCACCGTGTCCTCCACCAGCATCGCGGGGTCGGCCTTGGGCCAGGGTGCCTCTGCGACAAGGCCGGGGCCGCCCTGATGCGCCCAGATGTCTTCGGCCAGGTGCGGGGTCATCGGCGACATGAGCTGCGCCAGCGTCCGGATGGCCTGCTTTTGCGCTGCTGCGCCGGCGGTCGATTTCGCCAGGGTGTTGGTGAAGGCGTAGAGCTTGGCGATGGCGGCGTTGAAGCCGAAGTTTTCGATGTTGAGCGTCACGTCGCGGATGGTCTTGTGCATCTCGCGCAGGAGGTCCGCGTCCCCTTCGCCCGTGGCGTCAGAGGGCATGGCGCCGATCCGGTCGCAGAGGTTCCAGACGCGGGTCAGGTGACGGTTCGCGGCCTCGGCTCCCGCGGCGGTCCATTCGACGTCACGTTCGGGCGGGCTGTCGGAGAGGACGAACCAGCGCGCGGTGTCGGCGCCGTAGGCCGCGATGATGCTCATCGGGTCGACGACGTTCTTCTTGGACTTCGACATCTTGGCCGAGGGGATGATCTCCACCGGTTCGCCCGTGGCCTTGAGACGGGCGGTCTCGCCAGTGACCTCCACCGTTTCGGGGAGGTGGTAGACCGGGCGGCCGCCTGCGTCCTTCGTCTGGAAGATAGCGTGCGTCACCATCCCTTGCGTGAAAAGTGCGTCGAACGGTTCGATGGCTGAGGCCGGCAGATGCCCGCAGGCGTGCATCGCGCGGGCGAAGAAGCGGGAATAGAGGAGGTGGAGGATCGCGTGTTCGATCCCGCCGATGTACTGGTCGACGTTCATCCAGTAGGCGGCGTCCTCGGCCGAGGTGGGCGTGGCCGCATGGGGCGCGGTGAAGCGGGCGAAGTACCACGAGGAATCCACGAAGGTGTCCATCGTGTCGGTCTCGCGCCGGGCGGGCTTGCCGCACTTCGGGCAAGGCACGTCGCGCCAGGTGGGGTGGCGGTCGAGCGGGTTGCCGGGCTTGTCGAAGCTCACGTCGTCGGGCAGGCGGACGGGGAGGTTCTCCTTCCGCTCGGGCACCACGCCGCAGTCCTCGCAGTGGACGACCGGGATCGGGCAACCCCAGTAGCGCTGGCGCGACAGGCCCCAATCGCGGAGGCGGAACTTGGTGACCCCCTGCCCCACGCCGTTCGCCTCGCAGAAGGCGATGGCGGCGTCGATGGCTTCCTCGCCGGTGGCGACCTCGGGCCAGGCGAAGGGCTTGGTCCAGAGAACCTTTTCGGACTTCGGGGGGACGAAGGCTTCGTCCGTCACGGGGTGGCCGCCGTGGAGCGCGATGAAGGTGTCGATGACGGGCAGGTCGTACTTCCGCGCGAAGTCGAGGTCGCGCTGGTCGTGGGCCGGGCAGCCGAAGATCGCGCCGGTGCCGTAGTCCATCAGGATGAAGTTGGCGATGTAAACAGGCAATTCCCAGGCATTGTCGAAGGGGTGGCGGACGCGCAGGCCGGTGTCGTAGCCGCGCTTCTCGGCTTTCTCGATCTCCTCCTCGGAGGTGCCGAGATGCTGGCACTCCTCGATGAAGGCGGCGGCCTTGTCGTCGTGGCGCGCCACGGCCTTCGCCAGCGGATGGTCGGGCGAGATGCCAACGAAGGAGGCGCCCATGAGCGTGTCGGGGCGGGTCGTGTAGACCTCCACCCGGTCGTGCCCTTGGGGGCCGTCGATCAGCGAGAAGGAGAACTGGAGCCCGCGCGACTTGCCGATCCAGTTGCGCTGCATCAGCTTCACCTTGTCGGGCCAGTCGTCGAGCGTGTCGATGGCGTCGAGAAGCTCTCCCGCGAAGTCGGAGATGCGGAAGAACCACTGTGTGAGCTCGCGCCGTTCGACGGGCGCGCCGGAGCGCCAGCCCTTGCCCTCGATGACCTGTTCGTTCGCCAGCACGGTCATGTCCACCGGGTCCCAGTTCACCACCGCGGCCTTGCGGTAGACGAGACCCTTTTCCAGGAAGTCGATGAACATGGCCTGCTGCTGGCCGTAGTATTCGGGGTCACAGGTGGCGAACTCCCGCGACCAGTCGATGGAGAGGCCCAGGGGCTTCATCTGCCCGCGCATCACCGCGATGTTGTTGTACGTCCACTCCTTGGGGTGGCCGCCTTCCTGCATGGCCGCGTTCTCGGCCGGCATTCCGAAGGCGTCCCAGCCCATCGGGTGCAGCACGTTATGGCCGGTGGACAGCTTGTAGCGCGCGATGACGTCGCCCATCGTGTAGTTGCGGACGTGCCCGATATGGATGCGCCCCGAAGGATAGGGGAACATCTCGAGCACGTAATACTTCGGCTTCGTCTCGTCCCGGCGCGCCGTGAAAGTGCCCGCCTTTTCCCAGGCGGCCTGCCACTTCGGCTCGATCTCGGATGGCGTGTAGCGGGGCATCGGGGCAGACTCCTTCACGGCAGGCAGCTTCGCCGCCGGAGCCTGATACCGGCAGACGGACCGGTGGTCCAGAACGGCGTGAGGCGCGACGCGCACTGCCGCCTGCGTCGGCGTATCGGGGATGGGGGGGCCCATTGTCGTTGACACCTTCCGGGAAAAGCCCGTAGCTGCCGGTAGCGGACATAGAAGATCCATTCCCAGGCGACGCGCGAACCCGGTCGGATTGCAGGCAGGCTGAGTCATGCCCCCTAGCCAGAGTCGAGGTGTATTCGAATGACCGATATCTGGATCGTCTTCGCGATCGTGGCCTGCGTGATCGTTCTGTTCATCTGGGACAGGCTCCCCGTCATCGTCGTCTGCGTGGGCTGCGCGCTGGCGCTTTGGGCGACGGGCATCCTGACGATCGGCCAGAGCCTTGCCGGCTTCGGCGATCCCGCCACGATCTTCGTCGCCTCCCTCTTCGTCATCAGCGCCGGCATGGAACGGTCGGGGGTCACCGCCTGGGTCGGCCAGGCGCTCATCGACAAGTCGGGCGACAGCCGCGTGCGGCTGATCGTCTTCATGATGCTGGCGGTCGCGGTCCTGAGCGCGCTCATCAGCGTGAACGGCGCGGTCGCGGCGCTTCTGCCTGTCGTGGTGGTGCTGGCGGTGCGGCTTGGCCGGTCGCCCGGGCGCCTTCTCATGCCGCTGGTCTTCGGGGCCCACTGCGGGTCGATGCTGCTGCTGACGGGGACGCCCGTGAACGTCCTCATCTCCGAAGCGCTCCTGGATGCCGAAGGCCGCAACTTCGGATACGTCGAATTCGCGCTGGCAGGTGTCCCGCTCGTGATCGGCGGCGTGCTGATCGCCGTGCTGCTGGGCGAACGCCTTCTGCCGGCGCGCGAAAGCAAGACGCTGCCCAGCGATCTCAGCCGCCACGCGCACACGCTGGTGGAGCAGTACCAGCTCACGTCCGACGTGCAGTGGCTGCGGCTTCGGGAGGATTCGCCGCTGATCGGCCGGGACAGGGCGTCGCTCGACCTCTCCGGCCGGGAAGGGCTCGCCCTCGTCTCCGTGCGGGCAGCGGTGGGCGACGATGTGGTGCGGGCCGCAGCCGGCGAGGCGCTCCAGATGCGGCGCGACCAGCTTCAGGCGGGCGACATCGTCGTCGTGCGCGGCGAAACGGCGGCTGTCGGGGACCTCGCCCAGGAATTCGGACTGACGATCATCGACGAGGTCGACGCCAACGGCGCCGCGAACAGGCTCTTCAACCGGAACTCGGCGCTTGCCGAAGTGGTGATCAAGCCCCGGTCTCCGCTGATCGGCGAACGGTTCTTCCCGGGAATGGTCACGCCCAGCGGCGACCTGATCGTGCTGGCGATCCAGCGGCAGGGCAAGGACCTGACCACGGGCGAGCCGCTCGCCTCGGGCGACACGCTCCTCCTCCAGGGAACCTGGGAAGCGATGGAGACCCGGCTGGAGCCCGCCGAGGTCCTCGTCGTGGACTCGCCCGAGATCGTGCGGAGACAGGCGCTGCCCATGGGTCCCGGCGCGCAGACGACGCTGGTGATCCTGGCCGCGATGGTCGTTCTGCTTGCCACGGGTCTCGTCCCTGCGGCGGTCGCCGGGCTTCTGGCCGCGGGCGCGTTCCTTCTGAGCGGCATCATGAACGTCGAGCAGGTCTACCGGTCGATCAACTGGACGACCGTGATCCTTGTCGGCGCGATGATGCCGCTGTCGGTCGCGATCCAGGAAACCGGCGCGGCGCAGCTTCTGGCCGAAGGGCTGGTGCGGATGGTCGGCGATTCCGAACCGCGCGTGCTTCTTGCCGGGCTGTTCATCCTGACCGCCATCCTGGGGCAGGTCATCTCGAACACCGCGACGGCCCTGATCATCATCCCGATCTCGGTCGTGTCGGCCACTCAGATGGGCGTCTCGCCCGAACCGGTGCTGATGGCGGTTGGCGTCGCCGCGGCGGCGTCGTTCCTCACGCCCGTGGCAACTCCCACGAACCTCATGGTCATGGAACCGGGCAGCTACAAGTTCACGGACTACTGGAAGTTCGGGCTGCCCTTCATGATCTGGTTCTTCATCGTGGCCGTCTTCTGGGTGCCGCTCGTCTGGGGCTTCTGATGCCCGCCGCCCGCGAGGCGTCGGGGTGAGCGACGTCAACCTGCTCTTCCTGATCGTCATCGCAACGATCGGGCTGTTCGTCTGGAACCGGCTGCCGCTGGTGGTCGTCGCGATGGGAAGCGCGCTGGCGCTTTACGTCACCGGCATCCTCACGCTCGACCAGGTCTTCCGGGGCTTCGGTGATCCGGTGGTGATGTTCGTGGCGTCGCTCTTCATCGTCACCGCGGGACTGGAGGCGACGGGCGTGACCGCCTGGGTCGGCCAGCGGTTCGAACGCGCGGTGGCGGGCGATCCCGACCGTCTCCTGGTGATCGGCATGGTGGCGGTCGCCCTGCTCTGTCCGATGATCAATGCCAGCGGGGCGGTGGGCGCGCTGATGCCGGTCGTCATGCTGCTGGCCGTGCGGCTGAGCGTCCAGCCCTCCCGGTTCCTGATGCCGATGGCCTTTTCCTCGGGCGCCGGGGCGCATCTCGCGCTGACCGGGGCGCCGAAGAACGTGCTGATCGCAGACGCGGCGGGGACCTATGGGACGCATGAACTCAACTTCTTCGAATTCGCCCTCGTCGGCATCCCGCTTCTGGTGGGAACGCTGGCCATCGTCGTCCTCCTCGGCCGTCGGCTCGTGCCCGAACGGACGGCGCCAAACCTCCCCCGCGACCTGAGCCGTCACGCGAAGACGCTGGTCCAGCAATACCGACTGACCACGGATGTCTTCGTCCTGTCGGTCGGCCGGAGTTCGCCGCTTATTGGCACGCCGGTCTCGGGGATCGAGATGGACGGGTCGATCGGTCTCGTGACCGTCAGTGATCCGGCGGGGTCACCCCGGCTGGCCGGGGCGCTGGCGGCCGGCAACCGCGTCGTCGTGCGCGGCACGCTCGACGCGGCGGCGGCCTTCGCGGCGGCCAAGGGGCTCAAGGTTCATGCGATCTCGGGCGAGGAGGCAGCGGCCAAGCTGATCAACCGGATGGCCGGTGTCGCGGAGGCGGTCATCCCGCAGCGCTCGTCGCTCATCGGCATGCGGGTCTATCCCGGCATGGTCACCGCCACCGGTGATCTCGTGGTGATGGCGGTGCAGCGGCGGGGAGAGGACCTCGTGGGCGAGGTGACGCTCGAAGCCGGCGACCACGTGCTCGTGCAGGGTACCTGGTCCGCACTCCGGCAGCACGAGGAGCGTCAGGGGGTGCTGATCGTGGACCGGCCCGATTCGGTGCGCCGTCAGCTCGTGCCGCTGGGGCGCGGGGCCCATGCCGTGCTGCTCATCGTTGCGGCGATGGTCCTCGCGATTGCGTCCGGTCTCGTCGCGCCCGCGGTGGCGACGGTCCTGGCCGCGGGCGCCATGCTCGTTCTCGGGCTCCTGACGGTCGACGATGCGTTCCGGTCCGTGAACTGGACCACCGTGATCCTGATCGCGGCGATGTTCCCCCTGTCCACGGCGCTGGTCGAGACGGGGGCCGCGCAGCTCATCGCGGATCGCGTTGTGGAGGTCGTGGGCGCGGGGTCGCCGCGCCTCCTTCTGGGCATGATCTTCGTTCTGGCAGTGGTCATGGGGATCGTGGTGTCCAACACGGCGACCACGATGATCCTCCTGCCGATCACGGTGATGTCCGCCGCCGCGTTCGGCGTGTCCGCGATGCCCGCGCTCATGGCTCTCAGCGTCGCGACCTCGGCCTCCTTCCTCACGCCGGTCTCGACCACCTCCAACACGATGGTGATGGGCCCCGCAGGATACCGCTTCGCGGACTACTGGCCTCTCGGACTGCCCCTGACCGCCTGGTACTTCGTGGTGGCGGTCGGGCTTGTCCCGCTGATCTGGCCGTTCTGATGCGGGATGACATGGGAACTTCATTGGTGCCGCGTCGCGCGCCTGATACGCTGCCGCTGAAAGAGGGAGGAACCAGCGAATGAGCGAACTCGACAAAGTCCTCGACCACATAGACGCCGACATCGACAACGCGGTCGCCCGCCTGTTCGAGACGCTGCGGCTCAAGTCGATCTCGACCGACCCGGCCTACAACGGCGAGACCCGCGCCTGCGCGGAATGGCACGCGAAGGATCTCGCGGGCATCGGCTTCGACGCCAGCGTCCGGGACACGGCGGGGCATCCGATGGTCGTGGCGCATGACCGGGCGGCCGCGGGCACCTCGGTCCTGTTCTACGGGCACTACGACGTGCAGCCGGTCGATCCGCTGGAGTTGTGGGAGCACGACCCCTTCGCACCGTCGATCGAGACGCGCGCCGACGGCTCGAAATACATCGTCGCCCGGGGCGCGGCGGACGACAAGGGCCAGCTGATGACCTTCGTCGAAGCCTGCCGGGCGTGGAAGGCCGTGACCGGCAAGCTGCCCATCCCGGTGACCATCCTTCTGGAGGGCGAGGAGGAATCGGGCGGCGTGAACCTCCCTCCCTTTCTCGACGCCAACAGGGACGAGCTGCGCGCCGACGCCGCGCTGATCTGCGACACCAACATGTGGGACAAGGACACTCCCGCGATCACCACCTCGCTCCGCGGCCTCTGCGGCGAGGAGATCGTGATCCACGCCTCGGACCGCGACCTGCATTCGGGCTTCTACGGCTCCGCCGCGGCGAACCCGAACCACATCCTCGCCCGCATCATCGCCGATCTCCGCGACGCCGACGGCCGTATCACGATCCCCGGCTTCTACGACGGGGTTCCGGAGCTTCCCGAGGCGCTGAAGGAGAGCTGGGCCAAGCTCGACTTCTCCGAGGCCGCTTTCCTCGGCGAGATCGGCCTTTCGGTCCCGGCGGGGGAAAAGGGCCGCTCGGCGCTCGAGATGGTCTGGTCGCGGCCGACATGCGAGGTCAACGGCATGGGCGGCGGCTACCAGGGCGCGGGCTTCAAGACCGTGATCCCGGCGATCGCGTCCGCCAAGATCTCGTTCCGGCTCGTCTTCGACCAGGACCCTCACAAGGTCCGCGCCGCCTTCCGCGACTTCGTGAAGGCGCGCATTCCGGCCGACTGTCGGGTGGAGTTTATCGAACACGGCTCCGGCCGCGCCGTCGCCTTCGACACCTCGGCTCCCGTGTTCCAGAACACGCAGAAGGCGCTGTCCGACGAATGGGGAACGGAGGCCGCCTTCGTCGGGGGCGGCGGATCGATCCCGGTGACGACCATGATCAAGGAGAAGATGGGGATGGACGTGGTGATGGCCGGGTTCGGCCTGAGCGACGACCGCATCCACAGCCCGAACGAGAAGTACGAGCTGAGGAGCTTCCACAAGGGCATCCGCTCCTGGGCCCGGATCCTCGCGGCGCTGTGATCCCTGAGGGTGGCAGGTGATGCCGGTGGACGTCGGGCGGCGCCTGGCGGCCGGGGCGCTCTGCCTCGCGCTGGCCGCCTGCGCCACCCGCGGCGCGATCACAGTCCTGCCTGACGCCTCGGCGGAGGGAAGCGTGACCCGCGTCTTCGTCGCCACCACCCGCGGATCCTCCGACACGGCGACCGTCGCGTCCCGCGCGCGGGCAGACAGCCTTCGCTGGGCGATCTTCGACGTGTCGGTACCGCCGGAGCGCGAATTGGGGACAGTGACATTCCCGCGCGGCGAGGTGCCTGACCCGAAACGGGACTTCCTTGCCGTCTCCGCCCGGCAGGTCCCGGGCGAAGCGGCCTTCCTGCAGGCGCTGAACACCGCGCTGGCCGAACGGCCGCCGGGCCGCAGGGAAGCCACTCTCTTCGTCCACGGCTTCAACACGAACCTCGCCGAAGGGCTCTACCGCCACGCCCAGATGGCGCATGACTTCCGGTCGCCCGGCGTGTCGGTCTCCTACTCCTGGCCCTCGGCGGCAAGCTCGCGCGCCTACGCATTCGATCGGGAAAGCGCGCTCTTCGCCCGCGACGGTCTCGAGCAGGTGATGGAGGTCATCGCCCGAAGCCGCGCCGAGGACATGGTGATCGCGGGACATTCCATGGGCGCCCTCCTCGTGATGGAGGCCGTCCGGCAGGCCGCGATCCGCGGTTCGGACGAGGTCTTCGCCAAGCTCCAGGCGATCGTGCTGATGGCGCCGGACCTCGACGTCGACGTGTTCCGCCAGCAGGTCGCGGCGCTCGCGCCGCGGCAGATCCCGATCTACATCGCCGTCTCCGGGCGCGACCGCGCGCTCCGCCTGTCGGGCCTGCTCCGCGGCCGGAGCGAACGCCTGGGCGCCATCCGCGAGAAGGGGCGCGTCGCCAGCCTCCCCGGCGTCGTCGTTCTGGACGTCAGCGACATACAGGGCTCCGACGACCCCCTGAACCACTTCGCCGTCGCCACGTCGCCCGAGATGATCGCCTTCATCAGCGGGCTGGACCGGGTCGGCACGACCATGCTGCGCGATGGGGAACGGGAAACGGTCTTCGGCGCCACGATCAACGCCGTGACCGGCGTGACGGAGGTCGTGCGCCTGCCGTCCGGGCGCTAGCCGGGCGCCCTCGCCGGCCAGAGCCATGCCGCGATGCCTGAGGCGGCGGCGGCGACGAGGCCGAGGACGAGGAAGGTCACGGGCATTCCCGCCGTCGCTCCGAGCCAGCCGGCCACGGAATAGGCGACCACCATACACGCGCTGGTGAGCGCGAGTTGCGCGGCGAAGAGATCCTGGAGATCCGCGGGACGCGCGACGCGCCGGATCAGGTAGGACGCGGGCGTGAGCGCCAGCGAGCAGCCAAGGCCGATGACGAACCAGACGGCGAAGAGGCCGTTGAGCGTGGCGATCAGCGCGCCCCCGACGAGGCCCGCGGACAGGAGAGCCGCTCCGGCGAGCATGACGGCTCGGTCGGGGAGCGAACGGAGCGCGGGGGTCATCGCGATCGCCCCGAGGATCGACCCGAGCCCGAACACCGCGAAGGCGTAAGCGCTCGCCCGGCGGTCGAGATCGAAGAGCCCCTGCACGATCACCACAGTGTTCACCAGCACCATCGCACTGGCCACGGCCACCGCCACGTCGAGCGCCACGAGCCCGCGCAGGTCGCGCGTGGCGAGCAGGATCCTCGGACCGCGCAGCACCGCCGCGATGAGCCCATCGTCCTTCTTCCGCGCCGGCGCCGGCACCCGCATCCGCGCGATGAGCCACGCCGACAGAAGGAATCCGGCCGCCGCCACCGCGAACACGCCCGCCACCGGGAACAGCAGGAGGAGCCCCGCCGCCGCCAGCGGGCTGACGGAGGATTCAAGCTCGCCCGCGATTCGCGACCGCGCGAGGGACTTCGTGTAGTCCGTCTGATTGGCGAGGAGGTAGGGGACGACGGTCTGGTAGACGAGCGTGAAGACCGCGGAGGCAAGCGAGAAGACGAAGACGAGCGCCAGCACGTGCCACGTCTGCGTCACGAAGGGCAGGACGAGCAGGCTCCCCGCCCTGAGGACATCGAGCGCGATGAGAAGCGGCCGGCGGGGCAGGTGCCGGATGACCACGCCCACGACGGGGGCGGCCGCGATGTAGGCGAGCGACTTGAGCGACAGCGCGGTGCCGAGGATCGTGCCGGAGTCGTCGCCCTCGAGGTCGAAGGCGAGAAGCGCGAGCGCCACGGTCGCCACCCCGGTGGACAGGAGCGCGAGGATGTAGGCCACGAACAGCCGGTAGTAGCTCGCCTTGTCGGCGATCCCCGTCCAGGGGAGCGGCGCGTCCTCCCCCGCATCGGGAGAGGAGGCGTCATGCATCTGTGTTCAGGCCCTCCGCGGGTACGCCGGCCGCCTTCCGGTCGTCCCCGCCGAACAGCGTGACATAGAGCACCGGCAGGACGATCAGCGTCAGCACCGTCGCGACCAGAAGCCCGCCCATGATCGCGAAGGCCATGGGCCCCCAGAACAGCGTGGGCGCGATGGGCAGCAGCCCGAGCACGGTCGACAGCGCCGTCAGCATCAGCGGCCGCAGCCGGTTGGTCGCGGCCGAAACCGCCGCCTCGCGCACGCCGAGCCCCGCCGCGCGTTCGTCGGTGATCTGGGTGATCAGGATGACGGCGTTCTTGGCGATCATCCCGATCAGCGCGAGGATCCCGAGGATCGCGACGAAGCCGAGAGGCCGCCCGAACATCAGGAGCGCTCCGACCACGCCGATCAGGCCGAGCGGCAGCAGGACGAGCACGATCCCGACCTTCCGGAAGCTCTGAAGCTGAAGCATCAGGAGCGTGACCATCAGGAAGATCATCAGCGGCACGACCGCGAACACCGCGGCCTGGCTTTCGGCCGAGGTCTCGGCGGTTCCGCCGATCTCGATCCGGTAGCCCAGCGGCAGCGAGGCGTCGAGCGCGGCGATGTCGTCCTCGAGCGCGGCCACCACCGTTTCGGGCAGGACGCCCGGCACGACGTCGGCCAGCACGGTCAGCGTCGGCACCCGGTCCCGTCGCCAGAGGAGCGGCTGTTCCTGCGCGTAGTCGAAGGTGGCGAAGGAGCTGAGCGCGACGGTGCGCCCGCCTGGCACCGGAACCTGAAGGGTCGACAGGCCCTCGAGCGACACGCGGTCCTCGGCCTGTGCCCGCGCGATCACGTTGACGAGGTAGATGTCGTCGCGCAGCTGCGTGACGGTCGCGCCCGAGATTGCCGTGTTGAGCACGTTGGCGAGTTGCGAGCTGGACAGGCCCAGCCGCCGCGCCTGGTCCTGATCGACGTCGATGGTCAGCTGCCGGGCAGGCTCGATCCAGTCGAAGTGCACCCGCCGCGCGCCCGGATTGGACGCGACCACCTCGGCCAGACGGAGGGCGTGGGTCCGGATCACCTCGATGTCCGGCCCGCTCAGCCGGTACTGGAGCGGCCAGCCGATGGGCGGCCCCATTTCGAGCGGGCTGACACGGACCACGGCCTCGGGGAAGTTCTCGACGAGAAACGCGTCAAGCGCCGCTTCCAGCCGCAGCCTCGCGTCCAGATCCCGGGCCATGACGACGATCTGACTGTGATGGTCCGACGGCGGGAGGATGGCGAGCGGCAGGTAGAAGCGGATCACGTTCCGGCCGACGTAGCTGGTCCAGAAGTCCACGTCCTCGCTGGCGGCGAGGAACGCCTCGACCCGCTTGATCGCGGCTTCGCTGGCGAAGATCGAGCTCGACCGCGGCATCTGGAAGTCGACGATGAGTTCGTTGCGGTCCGAGGGCGGGAAGAACTGCCGGTTGACCTGCTGGAACCCCACGATCGCGATGGCAAAGGCAGCGAGCGTGACGGCGATGGTGACCCAGCGTCCGGCAATCGCGAGGTTGAGGAAGCGGGCGTAGAAGCTGAGGAGCTTCCCGGGCGCGTCCGGGGCGTCCGCCGCCGGGGGCGTGAGCAGGACGCCCGCGACCACCGGCGTGAACACCACCGCCACGAGCCAGGACGCGATCAGCGCGATCGCCACCACCTGGAACAGCGAAATGGTGTATTCCCCCGCCTGGCTTTCCGCAAAGCCGATGGGAACGAAGCCGGCGATGGTGATGAGTGTGCCGATGAGCATCGGCGCCGCGAGACGCTGGTAGGCGTAGGCCGCCCCTCCGGCCACCGTGTCGCCGGCCGCGAGACGGCGCATGATGGCGTCGGTCGTGGTCATCGCATCGTCGACCAGGAGCGCGAGCGCGATGATGAGCGCGCCGAGCGACACTCGGTGCAGGTCGATCCCCACGGTCTGCATCACGAGGAACGTGGTGGCCAGCGTCACGGGGATGGCCACGGCCACGACGGCGCCAGGCCGCACGCCCAGCGTGACGAAGCTGATGACAAGGATGATCCCGATCGCCTGGTAGAGCGACGTCGTGAAGTCCCCGATCGCGGTGGTGACCACCGCGGGCTGGTTCGAGATCAGGTGCGGCTCGATCCCGATGGGAAGGTCCGCCACGATGCGCGTCATCGCGCGGTCGATGTTCGCGCCGAGTTCGAGGATGTCGCCGCCCTCGGCCATGGATATGGCCAGGGCGATGCCGCGCTGGCCGTTGATGTGCAGAAGCGGCTGCGGCGGATCGACGAAACCGCGGCGCACGGTGGCGATGTCTCCAAGCCGGATCGCCCGGCCGTCGGCGATGAGCGGCACCTCGAGGATGTCGGCCTCGGTCTCGAAGGCGCCGGTGACGCGGAGGACGAGGTTCTCTTGGCCGGAGTTGATCGTGCCCGACGGCCGCACGACGTTCTGCGCCGAGATCGCGGCGAAGATCTGCCCGTAGTCGAGCCCCATGGCGGCCACGCGGTCGGGCTGGAACTCGATGAAGACGGTCTCGTTCTGGACGCCGATGAACTCGACCTTGCCGATCCCCTCCACCTCGGCCAGGAGCCGCGACCGCACCGTATCGACGTAGTCGCGCAGCTCCCGGTCCGAGAAGCCGTCCGAGGTGAAGCCGTAGATGATGCCGAAGACGTCCCCGAAGTCGTCGTTGAAGAAGGGGCCCAGGACACCCTGCGGCAGAGTGTGGCGGATGTCGCCGATGCTGTTGCGCACCTCCTGCCAGACGGACGGCACGCGGTCGGGTGGGAAGAGGCCCTGCAGGTCCACGTAGATGGTGACGACCCCGGGGCGCGTGATGGAGCGCAGGGCGTCGAGGCCCGTCGTCTCCTCCAGCTTGCGTTCAAGGCGATCGGTCAGCTGGCGCTGCGTCTCCTCGAGCGTGGCGCCGGGCCAGACGGCGGTGACGAGCATCGTCTTGATGGTGAAGGACGGATCCTCGTCCCGGCCGAGGTTGACGAAGGCGAAGGCCCCGGCGATCACCGCCACCAGCATGAGGTAGACCGTGAGCGCCCGGCTGCGGGTCGCCCATTCCGAAAGGTTTGGACCGATCATGATCCCTCTCCGAGGAGACGAACCTCCTGCCCCGGACGCAGCGCCTGCACGCCGGCGGTCACGACCCGCTCGCCGATCTCCACACCGCCGGCGAGGCTGACGCTTGCCGGGTTGAAGCGCGCGACCTCGACCGTGCGCAACGAGACGGTGCTGCTTGCCGGATCCACGACCCAGACCGCCGGGGCCCCGTCGGCGGCGGTCAGGGCGCTCGCCGGGAGCTCTATGCCGCCCGTCCCCCCGAAGTGCACGCGCCCGTTCACGGTCGAGCCGAGCCGCATCCCGGCAGGCGGGTCGATCAGGCCGACGCGGACCCGGATCGTGCCGGTGGCCGTGTCCGCGCGCGGCGCGATCTCGCGGACGCGGCCCGTGGCGACGACCCCCTGGTCGAGGCTCAGCGTGACCGTGACCTCGGGATCCGGCGGGGCCGTCGCGACGATGGCGGCGGGAACGTCGAAGACGGCGTCCTTGCCTTCGTCCCGGGCGAGCTGCACGATCCGGCGGCCAGCGGTGACGACCTCGCCCGGTTCCGCGCCCACGGCCGTGACCACCCCCGGCGCATCCGCCTCGAGCACGGTGTCGGCCAGACGCCGGCGCGCGATGCCGACCTGCGCCGCCGCCGCGTCATAGGCACCCTGCGCAGAGGTGCGGGTCTGCTCGGCCCGCTGGAGACCGGCTTCCGAGATCACGTCCCTCTCGAACAGCTGGCGCTGACGCTGATAGTTGGACCGGGCCTCGGACAGCTGCGCCGCTGCGGCGGCAAGACCCGCCTCGGCGCCGCGCAGGGCGTTCTCCTCGTCCGAAGGGTCGAGCCGCGCGATGACCTGCCCGGGCGTCACCGTATCGCCCACCCCGACAAGGCGTTCGGCCAGCCGCCCGCCGATGCGGAAGGCCAGATCGACCTCCACCTGGCTTTCGACCGTGCCGGACAGGGTGATCGTCTCTCCCGAGACGGTCTCCTCGACGATCACGGTGCGCACCGGCCGAAGCTCGGGAGCCTCGGCGGTGTCCTCTTCCTGGCAGGCGGCAAGGCTCGCGGCGAGCGTCAGGACGAGAAGGATGCGCGCCGAAGGCCGGACTGCAAGCATGGATGGGCTCCTTGGGTGACGGGCGCCGCCGGGGCGGGCGGCACGAGGGCGGTGGGGCAGCCGCCGCACGCCGGACAGGCGAGCGGCGACCGGAAGGGGCGTGTCCGGGGGGCGGAGAGTGGCATCCGGTCGGCGTCCTCCGCTCAGGCGGGCCCCAGCGGCAGCCCGAGGAAGTACCAGCCGATCAGCATCAGCGTCCAAAGGACAAGCAGGATGGCCGTGTAGGGCAGCATCAGCGCGACGATCGTGCCGATGCCCGCGTCCTTCTGGTACTTCTGCGCGAAGCCCACCATGACGGCGAGATAGACGTTGAGCGGCGTGATGACGTTCATCGGGCTGTCGCCCACGCGGTAGGCCGCGAGCACAAGGTCCGGATCGCCGCCGAGCCGCATGAAGAGCGGCACGAAGACCGGGGCGAGGATCGCCCACTTGGCGAGAGCCCCGGTCAGGATGATGTCGATGATCGCGACCACGGCCACGAACAGGATGATGTAGGCCCCCGCGCCCAGCGCCGTGGTCTGGAGGAAATCGGCGAGGTTCACGGCGAGCACCGTGGCGAGGTTGGTGTAGTTGAAGAAGGCGATGAAGTTCGCGATCACGAACAGCAGGAAGATCATCCCCGCGAGGTTGCCCCAGGTCTTGACGATCAGCCCGATCGCCGCCGTCACGTTCGCGATCGTCCCGGCCGCCCGGCCGTAGGCGTAGCCCACGAACAGGAACACCGTCGAGATCAGGATAATGAGCCCGCTCATGAAGGGCGAACCCGCCATGATGCCCCCCGTCTCCTGGTTGCGCAGGATGCCCCAGGGGATCGGCGGCAGCGTGAGCGCGAGCAGGACGAACGCAACGGCCAGGAACGCGCGGCCGGCGGCCTTGAGCCCCGCCTGCTCGGACTCGGTCAGCCCGTCGTGCACGTCGACCGGCACGCCGCCCGTGTAGGGCCCAAGCCGCGGCTCCACGTACTTCTCGGTGATCAGCGTGCAGATGATCGCCATCACGATGGAGGAGGCGATCATGAAGAAGAGGTTGCCGACCGGCGTGATCTGGAGCGCGGGGTTCACCGACCGGATCGCGTCGTTCGTGACCTCGACGAGCAGCGCGTCCGTGGGCGTCACGAAGATGTTGACGAGAAACACCGCCGCCACGCCCGAGAACCCCGCCGCGAGCCCCGCAAGCGGATGCCGCCCGAGGCTGTGGAACGCCGCCGCGGCCAGCGGCACGAGGACGAGATAGCCGGCATCCGCCGCGATCGACGAGATCACCCCCACGAACACGATCATGAAGGTGAAGATCCGCTCCGGCGCCACCGACACGAGCTTGCGCACGAGCGTCGCGATCAGACCCGATTCCTCGGCGAGACCGACCCCGATCATCGCGACGAGGATCACGCCCACCCCGGTGAAACCCAGGAAGTTCGCCACCGGGCTCGTCACCATGAACCGGATCCCGTCGGGCGACAGGAGGCTGCGCACCGACGCCTCCTGGGTCACGATCTCACCCAGGCGTTCGTCGTAGCCCTCGTAGGTCACGGACGTGCCCAGCAACCCGAAGATCACAGAAAGGACGATCACGATCCCGATCAGGATCATGAAGATGATCGCGGGATGCGGAACCGCGTTCCCTACCCGCTCGATCGTTCCGAGAAACCCGCTCAGAGAGCCCTGTTTGCCATCAGCACTTGTCGCCACGACCTGTCCCTTCGATCCCTCGACCCCGCGTTCGCAGAGCCTGTCCCGCCACGACCGCGCCCGACCGGCACGTCAGAAGAACCACCGCGCGCCCACCAGAAGGCCCGTGGCGTCCTGATACCTCACCCCCGACCGGTCGCTGTAGGCGAACCGCTGGACCGCCGCATAGACGTCGAGCGACAGGTCATCGAAGCTCTGCACCCCGCCAAGTCCCCAGGTTTCCGTCTCGGACCCGTCCGACAGGAAATCCGTGCCTCGGTAGTAATCCACGAAAAGCGACGTCTTGCCCTGCGGAATGAAGTCCGCCCGCCAGCCGCCCTTGACGTAGCCGTACTGCGGCCCGTCGATCCGCGACCCCGCCGCCACCGTCAGGTTCAGCCCCGTGGGATCGTGATAGGCCGTCATCGACCCCAGAACCCGCTCCTGGTCGTCGGCGCCCTCGTTGAAGGTCCACCCGTAGCCCAGCGCCGTCTGGACCGACACCGCGCCCACCTGGCCCGACCATCGCGCCGCCACGTCGGCATAGTCCGCGTCGTCGTTCTCGTTCAGCACGTTGATCCCGTAGGAGGTCGACAGCACGAAGCCCGAGACCTCCGGGGTGTCGTACCGCGCGCGGAAAAGGCGGGCGACGTTGAAACTGCTGTTCACCGCGCCCACGGTCACGCTCGTCAGGTTGCCGTCCGCGTCGCGGAACCGCCATGACCCGAAGCCGTCCGATGCGTCCGTCGGGCTGACGATGAAGGTGAAGGAAGAATCGAGGCCCGCGGCCCCGTCCGCCGCCGTGCTGCCCTGACCCAGCGACAGCGTCCCCCAGTCCGCGTCGCCCGCCACCTCGAACCATCGCAGCGAGGTCCGCTGCCAGTCGATCCACTGCGGCTCTTCCGTCTGCGACACCAGCGCGCTGTTGCGCAGCCCGAGCCCGGTCTCAAACCGCCACCGGAGCGTCACGCCGTCCAGTGGCTGGACGATCCGAAAGCCGACCCGGGTGTTCCAGTTGCCGTTGTCGACGACTCCGCCGTTCGTCTCCTCGCCGTCGTCGAAGCTCTGCCACGTCGGGTTGAACTGGCCGTAGAAGGTGACCTCGGAGCCCGATGCGCTCCGGAACACGAAGGGCACGTCGTCCTCCGGAAGGGTGATCGTCTCCTCGCCGACGTCGTCGGTGTCGAGAAGCGTCTGCGCCTGGCCTGATCCGGCTCCGAAGAGCAGGACGGCGACGCCCGCAAGACATACCCGAGCGATCACGGCTTTCCCCCCGGAGAAAGTTGCGGTTTCTGCTTCGCTGCTTGGACGGTCCCGCCTTCACGGCGGCCAGTCCCGGTTCCCATGTGGATGGGATCACATCTTCACCCGGTTTTCCATCGAAAACAGGCGCTCGGGCGCCGATAGTCGCTTGCGACGCCGAAGGCCCGGGTGGCGCGGGTCGCGCCGGCTGCCCGGCACCGGGCGGCCCGAAGGGGATTGCGGATTGTGATCTCCGCCCCGTCAGGCTACCTTTCTGCGAGTGCAAAATCCCTTTTCAGAAGCAAGGACGGTCATGCCAAAGTCCCGCGACCGCAAGCCCATCAACCTCGCCCTGCAGGGGGGCGGCTCGCACGGGGCGATGACCTGGGGCGTGCTCGACCGCATCCTCGAGGATGACCGGCTCGAGATCCGCGCGATCAGCGGGACCAGCGCGGGCGCGATGAACGCGGTCGTGCTGGCCGACGGGATGGCCCGGGGCGGGGCCGAGGGCGCGCGGGCCGCGCTCGAGACATTCTGGAAGGCCGTTAGCGACTCCGCGCGCTTCTCGCCCATCCAGCGCAGCCCGATCGACCGCCTTGTCGGGAACTGGAGCCTCGACAATTCGCCCGGCTACCTGTTCTTCGAAGGGCTGTCGCGGATGTTCTCGCCCTACGACCTGAATCCGACGGGAGCCAACCCGCTGCGCAGCCTGCTGAACGACCTCGTCGACTTCGACCGGGTGAACGCCCAGACCCACCTCGCCGTCCACGTCACGGCGACCAACGTGCGCACGGGCCGCCCGCGCGTGTTCGGGCCGGGCGAGATCGGGACGGAACAGGTGCTCGCCTCGGCCTGCCTGCCGCAGATGTTCCCTGCCGTCGAGATCGACGGGGAAGCCTACTGGGACGGCGGCTTCAGCGGCAATCCCGCGCTCTACCCGCTCCTCACCAGCACCGAATCGCCGGACATCCTGATCGTGCAGATCAACCCGATCCAGCGGTCGACCCTGCCCCGGACGGCGCGCGACATCATGAACCGCGTGAACGAGATCAGCTTCAACTCCAGCCTCGTGAAGGAGCTGCGGGCGATCCAGATCATGCAGCGCGTGGCGGCCGAGAGGGGGATCGACCTTGGCGTCTACACGCACACCTACCTGCACCTGATCCACACGGATCTCGAGGTGAAGGACCTCGTCGCGTCCAGCAAGCTCAACGCCGAGTGGCGATACCTGCGCCTTCTCTTCGACCTCGGACGCCAGTGGGCGGACGGCTGGCTTCAGGAGAACTTCGAGGCGATCGGCCACAGGTCCACCCTCGACCTCGGCGCGCTGGAGGGCGATGCCGGCCTGCCGTCGCCCGGCCCCTCGACCCGGTCGGCGGCCGAGTAGGATCGTGACCGCCCCGGACCTCGCCGCCTTCGGCGAACTCGGTCCGGCCGAGGCGCGGCTGCTGGAGGGCATCGGGACGGGCGCGCTGGACCGGCTTGGAGCCGGCGGCCTTCCCGACGCTGGCGACGACAGCCGGAAGGTCCGGGCCGACCTGATCCGGTTCCTGCTGCTGGCCGGGGACGGGGCGCCCCGGGTCCACGAGAAGGGGCTGAGGCTCGGCGGCGCCTGGATCGTCGGGGCGCTGGACCTTGAAGGGTGCCGCGTGCCCCGCGACATGGGCCTGCTCGACTGCCGGTTCGACGACGCCATGATCCTTCGGTCCGCCGTCATCGATACGCTGGCGCTCGACGGCTCCGACCTCCCCGGCCTCGCGGCCGACCGGCTCGATGCGCGGGGCGACCTTCTGTTCAGGGCGACCACGATCCGCGGGCCGGTGCAGCTGCGGGGCGCCCGCGTCGGCGGCGACCTCATCTTCGACGGCGCCACGCTCGACAATCCCAACGACCGCGTTCTTCAGGCCGAACGCATCTTCGTCCGTGGCGGCGCCCTGTTCCGCGGCGCCTCTCTTCGCGGCAGCCTCGCGATCCCCGGAGGACGGGTGGGCGGCGACCTCGACCTGATCGGCGCGACGGTGGAGCGCCCGGACGGTCCGGCGATCGAGGCGGACTCGACGCAGATCGACGGCGACGTGACCCTCCGGCTTGCGCAGGTCACGGGCTCCGTCTCGCTCGTGACCTCGCGCATCGGCGGAGACATGGACCTCAGCGGCGCCGCCGTCGCCCGTCCCGACGACATGGCGGTCGACCTTGGCCGGACCGCGGTGGCGGGAGCCTTCTTCCTGCGGGAGGGGGCACGGCTTTCGGGGACGCTCAGCCTCAACGGGGCGACGCTGGGCGCGATCGTCGACGATCCGGCCTGCTGGCCCGCGACCGGGGACCTTCGGCTGAACCGCTGCCTGTATGCCGCCTTCCTCGGCAGCGTCGTCACGGCGCGGGAGCGGCTCGACTGGCTGTCGCGGCAAACGCCGGAGCGCTGGGGCGAGGATTTCTGGCCCCAGCCCTACGAGCAGCTGGCCCGCGTCCTCGGCGAGATGGGGCACGACGAGGACAAGCGCCGAGTCCTCATCGAGAAGGAGCGGCTGGCCCGCCGGGCGCGGCGCAACCGCGCGCGCATGCCCGGCGCCAGGGCCCTCCTCCTGCTGCGGGACTGGCTTGCGCTGGTCATGACGGGCTACGGCCGCCTGCCGCTCCTGACGCTGATCTGGATCGCGGTCATCTGGGGCGCCGGGGCGGCGCTCTACTCCGGGCTCGACCGCATGAACGCCATGCGTCCGAACGCTCCGGTGACGCTGCGCTCGCCCGAGTGGGTGCTGTGCGCGACGCCGCAGGCCCGACAGGCGTTCCTGCCGTCGCTGGGCGGCGAACGGGCCGGTCTCGCCGAGGCGGGCGAGGCACAGCTCGCCTGCTTCCGGCGCCAGCCCGAGGCTGCGGCCTATCCGAAGTTCAACGCCCTGATGCTGTCCGCCGACGCCATCGTGCCAGGGTCGGGAAGCGGCCAGAGCGCCTACTGGTCGCCCGATACGCGGACGCCTGCGGGCAGTGCCGGCAAGTGGTTCATGTACTTCCAGACCATCGCGGGCCTCGGGCTCGGCCTCCTGGCCGTCGCGGGGTTCTCGGGGATAGTCAAGTCGAACTGACCCTCGCACAGGGGGATCATTGCGTTGCGGTCGCGCCCGGTTTGCCGCAGAGTCGCGGGGGGAACAGTGCGGGGCGACATGCTTGACCAGGACGTCTTCCGCCAGAGCGCGGGCGTACGATCCACCAGCCTGGCGCAGGCGCCGCACCGCGCCGCCGGAGGCTGAGGCGTTGCCGGGCGCGCCGTTCCTGAACCTCTTCCTCGCGGTCGGGCTGGTCCTGATGACCGGCTGGCTCCTGATTGTCGGGCAGGCGATCCTGCTGCCGGTCGTGCTTGCCGTGATCGCGGTCTACGTGCTCACGACGGCGGCCGAAGCGCTTGGACGGGTGCCTGTCGTCCGTCGCCTTCCGCTCGTCCTTCGCCACGGCATCGTGCTTCTCTGCTTCACGCTGGCCGTCGTGGCGCTGGCGCTCGTCGTGTCGGTCACGGTCAACCAGCTTGTCGCGGTGATGCCGCGCTACCAGCAGAACCTCGAGGACCTGCTCGCCCGGATCTCGACCGTTGTGGGGATCGAGAACCCGACCTGGGACGACATCGTGCAGGCGACGCTGGGCAGCCTCAACTTCCAGGCCATCCTGCTGCGGCTGCTGGGCAACGTGACGAGCCTCACGCTCACCCTGTTTCTCGTCGTGGTCTATGCGGGCTTCCTGATGGCCGAACGCGGCCGCTTCGGCGCGAAGCTGGCGGCCGCCTTTCCCCGCGGCGACCAGGCCGAGCTCACCGGACGCATCGTGCGGGAGGTGAACCAGAAGATCGGCGACTACCTCGCCATCAAGACGGCCATCAACGCCATCCTCGGCGCCATCTCCTTCGTGATCCTCTGGGGGATGGGCGTCGACTTCGCGCTGTTCTGGGCGGTCGTGATCGCCCTGTTCAACTACATCCCCTACGTCGGGTCGATCATCGGGGTGACATTGCCGGTCATCCTGTCGCTGGCGCAGTTCGGCTCGCTTGGGACGACGGCGGCGCTGGGCGCGCTCCTGATCGCGGCGCAGACCTATGTGGGCAACATTCTCGAGCCCCGGCTGATCGGGCGCCAGCTCAATCTGAGCCCCGTCGTGGTGCTTCTGGCGCTGTCGGTCTGGTCGTCGATCTGGGGCCTGCCCGGGGCAATCCTCGCGATCCCGCTCACGTCGATGATCGCGATCGTCTGCGGCGCCTTCGGGCCGACCCGCTTCATCGCCGCACTCCTCGCTGACCAGGTGGAACCGGCGGCCCCCGCCAGCCGGGCGAGAGAGCCGTCGGCCGGCCGTCAGAGCTGAGCGTCGCGGATGCGGAGCTGGCGGGCGCGCGTCAGGATGGCGTCCTCGATCGCGCGGACCGTTTCCGTGCTGGCGGGACCGCCGCGCGACACCATCGCCACGTTCAGCGACCGCGCGTCGAGCGCGGGGTCGCGGATGAACACGGTCGCCCGATAGGCCTGGCCGCCCCCCGGCGGGGTCCCGAAGCCGAAGACGATGACGCCCGTGAACGGGTCGACAGATTCAACCGGCATGAAGTCCAGCACGTCCAGAGCGGCGTTCCAGATGTAGCGGTTCACCGAGACAGTGACGTTCGGATCGACCTGGTTCGTGAAGAGGTCGAAGATCGTTCCCGCCTCGGGTTCGAACGCGGGGCCTTCCTGGTTGCGGAACGCCTCGCGCTGGAGCTCGGCGATCACTTCGTCGGTGGTGATCTGGTTGTTGCAGGCGCCGAGGGCCGAAATCGCGGCGGCAATGAGCAGGAGTCGCCGGGTGGATCGGATGGTCATGTCACGCCCTTGTCGGTCTTGCCGCGCATAGGTATCGGCTCGTTCCGGCCGCCTCAAGCGATTTCAGGTTTGGCGGCGCGCTCGGCCCCGGAAGGACTGTGGCAACAGTGCACCATGAACTGCACCATGTTCCGGGGACCCCGTGGGCCGTTCTTGAACTGAGGGGGGATATGGGCGCATTACCATCCCGTGCTCAGGCGGGATTCGTCTGAGGTGCACCTTTGAAACACGAGGGAAACGAAATGAAAAAGGTTCTTCTTGCTTCGACCGCGCTGGTTCTCTCGGCGGGCGTCGCGGCGGCCGACATGACCCTTTCGGGTGACGCCCGGATGGGTGTCAACAAGGTCTACGGTCGCGACGACGTCGGCTTCACCAGCCGCTTCCGCGCGATCTTCACCGGTTCGGGTGAAACCGATGGCGGCCTCGCCTTCGGTGGTACGATCCGCGCCGACAACGCTGGTGGCGTCTCGTTCGAAGACCTGAACAACGACGGCTTCATCCAGAACAACGAAGTCTTCGCTGGTGGCGGCGCCGCCGGTGTGGCCGGTTCGGTCTTCATCTCCGGCGACTTCGGCACCCTGACGATGGGTGACGTGGCCGGCGCTCCGGAAGCTGCCGTCGGCGACGTGGCCTTCATCAGCCTCACCGGTCTCGGCGACTACAACGAGATGGTGTACCTGTCGAACTACGCGTCGAGCTCGCGCTCGGCCATGCGCTACGACTACTCGTTCGGTGACTTCGGCGTCCACGTGTCGGCCGACAACCCGTCGAACGCCTTCGGCACCCGCGAAACCTACGGCGTCGCGGTCAGCTACTCCGGCGACCTCTTCAGCGCCGGCCTCGGCTACGAATCGTCGGGCGGGGACGATGCGGTCACCGGTGACTCCGAGCACTGGGCTGGCGGCATCACCGTCGACGTCGCGGGCTTCCAGATCGAAGGCGCCTACGGCTCGGCCAGCGGCGACGTGGAAGGCGACCAGTGGGCCATCTCCGCTTCGTACACCTGGGACGCGACGACCGTTTCGGCCTTCTACTCGGACAAGACCGAGCTTGAGCTGAACGGCGCTCAGATCCCGAACGCCTACGAAGCCTGGGGCATCGGCGCCTCCTACGACCTCGGCGGCGGCGCGGCCGTCCGCGGCGGCTACGCCAACCGTTCGGGTGGCCCGGCCGGCGAAGACGACTCGTTCGACTTCGGCGTCGTGATGCGGTTCTGATCGATCCTCGGATCGACGAACGGAAGAGCGGGCCAGTGGCCCGCTCTTCTGCTTTCCGGGGAGAGCCTTCTCCCCGCACCACGCCGTCCTGCCGTTGTCCTCGAAACCGAACCACCCCTGAAGGGCGCAGAGTAGACTACCGCATCGGGACGATCTGATCGGGGAAACGGTTCATGCAGAAGCTGGTGGGGTATTGTGCAGCCTTTGCGCTGGTGGCGGGACTTCCGGCGGTCGCGCAGGAACAGGACGCACAGGGGCTGGCCAAGCAGCTGGCCAACCCGGTCGCCGACCTGATAAGCGTGCCATTCCAGCTGAACTACGACAGCGGCTTCGGCACCACCGATGCCGACCGCTGGCTGCTCAACTTCCAGCCCGTGATCCCCTTCTCGATCTCCGAGAACTGGAACGTGATCTCGCGCACGATCATCCCGTTCACCTCGCTGGGCGGGCTTACGCCCGGCGCTTCGACCACGACGGGGATCGGAACGACCACGCAATCGTTCTTCTTCTCTCCGAAGAAGCCCACCGCGGACGGGCTGATCTGGGGCGTCGGCCCCGTCTTCGCGCTGCCCGCCACGGACGAGACCCTTGGACCCGATGTGTGGAGCGTGGGGGCCACGGGGGTGGTGCTCAGACAGTCCGGCCGATGGACGGTCGGGATGCTGGGAAACCAGCTATGGTCGGTAAGCGGCGGCGGAGACCCCGGCGACGTCGTCAAAGCCATGTATCTCCAGCCCTTCGTGAACTACACGACGCCAGGCGCCGTGAGCTTCGGGCTGGACACCGAAGCGACCTACGACTGGAACTCCGAGGAGTGGACGGCAAGCGTCAACGCAACCGTCGGCAAGGTCGTGAGGCTCGGGAAGCTGCCGGTGCAGTTCACCGGCGGACTGCGCTACTGGATCGACTCGCCGCAGGGCGGACCGGATGACTTCGGCGCCCGGTTCGTGACGACGTTCCTCTTTCCCAAGAAGCGGGGCTAGCGTACGTCACTGCACGCTTTCGCTGAGGGACCCCCGGCGGACACGGCGCCCGCCGGGACTTTCCGTCATGCCGCGCGGCGGAGCGGGCTGTTCTTGAGCAGCAGCGCGAAGGTGATGAGCGTGATGCCGGACGAGATGAGCTCCACCGCGAGCAGGATGCCAAGCACGACGGCCGCCGAGTACGGGAAGTTGGTGAACACCATGATCCCGAGGATCAGCGAGACGAGTCCCGACAGGATCGCCCAGACGAAGTAACCCGACTCGCGGATGCGGAAGGCGAAGATGATCTTCGCGATCCCGGTCGCGAGGAACATGATGCCCGCGACCACCGTCAGCGACAGCACGCCCTGCAACGGGTTCCCGAGGATCGAGATGCCGAGCCAGATGAAGGCGAGCGCAAGGATAAGCCCCCAGATACGGGCGCCCCAGCCTTCGGTCTGGAAGACGCCCACAACCTGTAGCGCGCCCGCGATGATGAACACCCAGGCCGCGAGAGTCGTCGCCGCCAGCGTCGCGGCAAACGGATTGAGGATGGCGAAGATGCCGCCGAGCACCGAAAGAAGCCCGACGATCAGCCAGAGCAGCCAGTTCGTCATGTGATTTTTCCTATCCCTGTGCGCGTCCGGCTCTGCCCGGACTGCGCGGTTCCCTCGTCTTAGGGTCTACCTGCACATGGAATGCGTCAAGGGGGCGTGGCGTCGCCCCCACGCCCTTCCCTTTCGGGGGCGATTGTGGCGATGTGCGGCGGAACCAGAGAGGTGCCCCCATGCCGCTGTCCGACATCCGCGCCCGGATCGCCGCCGCCGAGTCGAAGGCCGGCCGCGCGCCGGGTTCGGTCAAGCTCATCGCCGTGTCGAAGGTGCAGCCGCTCGACCGGATCGAGGCGGTTCTGGACGAGGGCCACAGGCTCTTCGGAGAGAACAAGGTGCAGGAGGCCGCGGGCAAGTGGCCCGACTTCCGGTCCCGCTATCCCGGCGTCGAGGTGCATCTGATCGGACCGCTCCAGACCAACAAGGCGCGGCAGGCAACGGACCTGTTCGAGGCGATCCACTCGGTCGACAGGCCGAAGCTCGCGCAGACGCTGGCGCGGCTCGCCGACCAGACGGGGCGATGCCCCGACCTCTTCGTGCAGGTGAACACGGGCGAGGAACCGCAGAAGGCCGGCGTCCTGCCCGAGGAGGCGGACGCCTTCGTGGCTGACTGCCGGGCGCTGTCGCTTCCTGTGCGGGGCCTGATGTGCATCCCGCCGGTGGACGAGGAACCCTCGCTCCACTTCGCGCTCCTCGCGAAGATCGCCCGCCGCAACGGGCTCGAGGGACTGTCGATGGGCATGAGCGCGGATTTCGAAAGCGCCATCGCCCTTGGCGCCACGCATGTCCGCGTGGGGTCTGCCATCTTCGGTGAACGGGGATGACGGAGCCCGCCGCTCACGGATGAAGCGGCGGGAGCGTCACGTCACGAGGCGGGAATGAACCGCGACATCGGTTCGCCCAGACCCTGAAGCACATCGAACAGGCGTGCCTCGGCGTCGGCGTCGGATTCTCCCGGCAGGATCGGCGTGGTCAGCCGGACAAGCGCCCCGTCCGTGCGACCGGTGGTGATGCCGTCGACCATCAGCCAGAACTTGGCCGCGATGTCCCAGGCGATACGGCGTTCGCGCTGCTGGAACCAGTAGTACACCATCATCCGCGTCTCGCCCTTCTGGATGATGGCGCGGTTGAGGTTGAACGGCCGGTCGGCACCGATGCGCTCGGTGATGTCGGAGCGTTCGAGCCATGCGATTTCCCACCCGCCGCCGGGCAGGCAGATCTCGGGGGAATGGACGCCGCCGCGCGACTGGTCGGCATACCACGCCATGAACAGCCCGACCTGCGCTGCCGTGGTGGCGTTGGACAGCTGCACCGAATGATAGTCATCCGCGCCGAGCGACCGGGCGACATTGGCGTCGAGGATCTCCGCCGGCCCGACCTGGCTCCAGTCGCCCACCTGTCGCGGGAAGTAGCTGAAGCGCTCGCGCTCGATGTTGGGGTCCACGGTGCGGTCGGGCACGGCGAGGAACGCGAGCGACAGCGCCACCGTGAGCGCTGCGGTCGTGATCATCGCGGCCGACGGCTCCACATGGCGGATGCGGCCGGCCTGGGTGGCGAGACCGTCCGTCTCGAGATCAAGCGCCTCGGCCAGCCCCATCTTCTGCGGCTGCAGGAACAGCATGAGCCGGGCGAGCCCGAAGAGGATCACGATGCAGATCAGGAAGATGACCCAGCCCTCGAAGAAGTGGGTGAAGCCTTCCACCCATTCGATGCCGTAGTGGTTCACGATGTAGCCCGCCACCGCGATCCGGACAGAGTTCATCAGGACGGTGATGGGCGCGGCCGAGATCAGGAGGACCGCCTTGTGCCACATCGGCCCTTTGTAGAGCACCGCGAAGATGTAGGAGAAGGACAGGATCGGGAAGAGATACCGCAGCCCCGAACACGCCTCGGCCACGTGCAGCTTGTAGACGCCAAGGTCGATGATGTTGCCTTCGAGGAAGACCGGCACCGACAGGAGTCTGAGGAACCAGACGCCGAGTTCGGACGAGATGAGCTGAAGCCAGGCGGAGAACTTGTAGTAGATCGTGCCCGGCAAGGGCAGCATGTAGACCAGATGCAGGACCGGCGGCCAGAAGAGCCAGCCCACCTTCCAGCCGAAGCTGACCAGAAGGATGCCGTAGACCCAGACGATGATCCCGTAGGCCACGATGTCCGAAATGTTGGACAGCTTGCCCAGCGCGGCGAGCGCGAGGGACAGAAGGATCACGCTCACGCCGACCCATCGGTTGCTCGTCATCTCCAGGTTGACGGGTACGGTCTTGAGCTGGCGCAGGAACAGAAGCGCCGACAGGAGCGGGATCAGCGGCCCGTGGCTGTATTCGGGCTGCGACCACGCCTCGAGAAGCGCGTCAAGCCCATCGCGAAAGAAGAAGGCCGCTCCCGCGACGGCGACCAGGAACCAGAACATCCCCGCATGGGCAAAGCCCCAAAGGGAGCTGGCGGACGCTGGCCGCGCACTCGTCATCGACATGTATTGACCCTCACCACACGCGCAGGACCGCCCGCCTCGCGGCCGACTCGACCGAATATGCCGCTTTGACGGCCGGAATGCCACCCGACGTGCGGTCGTTTCGATCTGCCCGCGAGCTTTCGTGAACAATTCATTGAGAGCAGGACCTTTTCGCCGGAGACCCGACAACCGGATGCGACGGCGGCAGGTCGAACATCAATCGGCGGGGGGACGAACGGTTCCAAGGCGCAGGTGGCGGTCCAAAGGGATGTCTCCCGGGTGAGGACCACGCGGGAGACGAAGCTCGGAACCCGAAGGAAGCGTCAGGCTGCGTCGTAGAGGAATTCCTCGTCGTCCACAGACGGCTTGTGATCGTCGTAGGTACCCCGGCCTGCGGTCAGGGCCTTCCAGAGGTCGGCCTCACCCGCATCGTACTGATCCTGCGCGCCGACGAAGGTCGTCTTGACGGTGCCGGTGCCCGCCGCGAGTTTCAGCATGATCGAGTCGGTCTGGTAGTCGATCACCAGTTCGGCGTTGCGGCTGCCAAGGCCGGTGATGCTGGTGTTGCCGAAGCTTCCGATCAGCTCATCCACCTTCACGAGCGTGAAGGTGCCCGCGGCATCGACGAGGTCCCTGAGATCGATCACCAGCTTCCCGCTGCCCAGATCCGCGCCCGACAGCACCTGCGGCGTGTCACCGAACGCGCCCGACCGGAACTCGGTGATGGACCCGAGCTTGCCGTTCGCGGCGGTGAAGGCGAGGGTCGCGTCCTTGCTCAATCCGAGGATGGAGATGCCGTTCTCCTGTCCGTCGAAGCCGACCTTCCCGGCGTTCCCGACGATCTCGAGCCGGCTGCCCTTGGTCACGGCATAGGTCGCGCTGTCCACGCCCAGAAGCGCCTGGCCCCCGGTGACGGTCATGTCGCTGCTCATCCGGAAGTCGCCCGTATTGGCGAAGCGACCGCCCGTAACGTCGATGTCGAGCTTCCCGGTCCCGCGCCCGCCTTCGGTCCAGATCTGGCCCGCGCCGTTCACGTCGAGCGTGGCGGGGTCCTTTCCGGTCTCCATCCCGCCCGTGACGGTCAGCTTGCCATGTTCAAGCTGGAGGCCGCCGTTCGGCCCGAATTCCACCTCCTTGACCGAGACGTTCCCCCCGAAGATGACCTTGTTCCCACCGAGGTCGACGCTGTCGCCCCTGACCGACCCGGGAAGATCCTGCGTGGACCAGTTGAGCCGGTTGTCCCAGCGGACGCCTTCGCCCAGCTCGTTCGGGATGAAGCGGATCATGCCGGCTTCGGTCCGGATGTCCGGCGCGATGCCGAAGCCGGATTGGAAGAAGCGGATGATGAGATCCGCGTCGACGACTTTGTCGAAGGCTCCATTGGCCTGGGCGCGCAGGAACGTTGCCAGATCGTTGATCGACGCGTCCGGCTTGTTGAGAAGCTGTGCGGTGAAGAGCTGGATGGTCGTTTGGTTGAGGACCTTGGCGTCAAGGCCTTCGATGTTCTCGGGCTTGCCCCAGTTCCAGACGATGGTGTCGTCGAAGAAAGTCTGGTTCGCCTCAAGGATCCTAGAGAAACCCTTGTCATACTTCGCCGTCATCTCTGCCGGATTGTTCGGGTCTGCCCAGTGGGTGATGATGTTATCGACAATTGAGTTCAGGTAACCCCTTTCCGCCATCCCCCAGCTGAGTGCACCTATGTATGGTGCGACCTTGTGGCCGGCCGAGGTCACAAGGTTATCGGTAACGAGGGAGTAGTTCGCGATCGGACCATTGGTCCCGAACATTCCGCCGAGGAAGCTAAATCCGGCGTTGTTGTCGAGAAACACGTTGTCCTCGATGAAACCTCCGGACCGGACCTGGGCGCCCCAGGACGCCGCTCTCATCGAGATGGTGTCGCGAAGGGTTACATCGCTGTTGTCCGCGCTTAGGTAGATGTTGTGGTTGAACATGTTTGGCGGCTGGCCGCCCTCGATCGAACCGTCAATCCGATAGTCCTTCTCCCACGCCACCATGTCGAAGAAGTTGTTCTCCATCAGGATGCCCTTGGTGTTGCTCATGAAGACACCCTGGGTCTTGTTCGATCCGGGATCCCAGATCGTCGTCGAATTCTTCGGTTCATCAATGAAGATGTCGTAGAACTCCGAGTTCCTGATCGTAATTCCGGAGGAATCCTGAATGGCAACCCCGCCACCTGTAAAGGTTACGTTGTCGAAAATGAGATTCCTTGCGTCAAGGACCAGCATGCCCTTGGTGAAGTGGATGTCTTGAATAACGAGGTTGCTGGTGACATTCTGGAAGATCATCTGGTACTGGGCAATGATGGGCTTCGCGCCATCGCCCCATGCGCCGATGTGGAGCGGATGGAGTTCGCTTTCGCCCGAAGCGCCGCGTACGACGAACTGTCCGGTGTTCAGATTGTCGTAGGTGTATCCGCGCTCGAAGAGGAGGTGGTTCGAGGTCTGGCTCTCCCGCGGCGAGATCCTGAACCACAGCGGCATGCCGGCATCCGGAGCCAGCGCGAACGCGGGGCTGGACCCGTACTTGGGGTTCGCCTCGAGCCAGGCCGCCGTGATCTTGTCGACCGTCAGTCCCTCGAGCTTCGCGATATCCGCCCGGGTCAGAGCCTTGCTGGAATTCGAGATGTAGATCTCGCGATGCTTCGCACCGTGCTCAATGACGACGCGGTCGTTCGCGTCCGTTCCCAGCATGTAGTGCGTCTCGCTGGTGCCCCAGCCTTCCTGCTGCAGCCCGGGCGTGACGTTGAGCGGGTTCGTGTGAAGCGTCTTCGTCCCGTTCGTGTGCGTGACCTCGTAGGTGAAGGACATTGACCCCGTCTCACGGGTATCCGTCATCACAACGGCCAGCGTCTTGTCCGGATTCACCGAGACATGCCCGTGCTGCGGCTGGGTCACGATCCGGATCGAGGCGATGTTGTCTGCGGAGGGCGCAAGCGTCGCCATCCGGCCGGACATCAAGCTTACCTTCTCGCCGGTGATGGGCGTCGGCGCGACGCTGCCGCCATCGGTCCCGTTCCCGCCCGTCTGCACCGGCGGCTTGGGAAGCGTGACCTGATAATCCGGCACGGTCGTGTCGACAGGAGCCTTCCCCCCGCCGCCGGAACCGCCGCCGCCATGTGAACCGCCATCGCCGTGGGCCCCCTTGTCGTCGTCACGGTCGTCATCGCGGTCGACGTTGCGACGCCGGCCGCCCGAAAGGGCGCCGACCGCGCCGGCCGAGGCGAGAAGGGCGAACAAGAGGGCCATGGGGTTCATCGCGGGTCTCCAGAGGCTTGCTTTCGTGGGCTCGGCCGAACTTCGGCCTCATCCGGGAAGTCACTGACGAAGGCGCAAACACGAGGGCACTCGGGACGTCAGGCGAAACAAGCGTCGATTTGTGTCGAAATTTGGTAAACTTGACGGCGTCGCACAGGTCATTTTCAGGCTTTTGCGGAGGATGCTGGCCGTCGTGGTAGATTTGGTTCCCGGGCCGGCACAATCCGACTGCCTCCCAAGCGGCAGATTACCGCTTTACGACCAGTGGATTTCCGCCGATCGCCACATTTCCGTTTACGAAGGCGAAACCGCTGATTCCTCCTCCAGGCTTAAGCCGTTGTTAATCAGTGATTCTCCAGCATGTGCGGCAATCATTGTCGCGTCTGGGAACATCCCCATGTCGGGAAGCATCGGCAAACTTTCGAATCTTGGCCATTTCGCGAAGGGCGGAGCATTCCGGTGGCTGCGCGGGATTCCGCGCGAAGCGCCGTTGTGGCCGGCGCTTTTGCGCCCCCGGCCGAACGGTCCCCACGTCGCCTTCCTTCCGTCCAAGGGCCGGGAGATGTCGTCTCTCCTCCGCGTTCATCTCCTGGCGCCAATCCTGCGGACCCTCGGCTGGCGCGTCATGGTGCTTCCGCCGACCTTGTCGCTTGAACAGCGTCGTCGTCTGCTGAACCGATTCGCGCCCGACGTGATCGTCATGCAGGGGTCGCGGCATCTTCTGAACCGCCCCGCGCTCTATCCCGGGTTCCGGATCGCATACGACATGGACGATGCCGACTTCCACCTCCCGCACATCGCTGCCCATGTCGAGCAGGCCATGGGCGAGGTCGACCTCGTGCTTGCCGGCAGCCGGTATGTCGCGGACTGGTGTCGCGCCCGAGGCGCGCCCGCGCGGGTGATCTGGACCGGCACCCCACCCTCACGCACGGCGCCCCGTCCACAGTTCCACCGGCCGCCCGTCATCGCCTGGGCGCAAAGCGCGCCGGTGGACTATGTCGACGAACGCGCCTTCGTCGCCGATGTCATGCGGCGGGTGGCAATGCGGCGCCCCGAGACGCGGCTGCGGCTCTACGGGCGGAAGCCGGAGGACGACGGGGGGATCCTCGCACCGTTCATGGCGGCCGGGATCGCCGTGGACTGGCTTCCGATGATGTCCTACGCCCGCTTCCTCCGCACGCTCGATGACGCCGCGATCGGGCTGTCGCCCATCTGCCCCGGAAACCCGTTCAGCAGGGGCAAGTCCTTCGGCAAGGTTCTCGCCTACCTCGACCGCGGCGTTCCCGTCATCGCTTCGGACGAGGCGGACCATGCCCAGTTCTTCACCAGCGCCTCGGCGGTCCTCAGCAACGACCCCGCGGTCTGGGCCGACGCGATCGACCGCCTCCTCGACGACGATGCGGCCCGGCAGTCGATGGCGGATGCCGGCTTCGGGTCCTTCGTCAGCCGGCTGTCGACGGAAGCGGCGGCCCGAGAGGTCGATTCGGCTCTTCGGGACCTCCTTGCGGGGAGCGTCGTCCGCGACGGACGCGCGAGCCGACGTCAGGCGGCATGAGATGCCGCGCCCTCACCGCTCCACCACGAGCACCGGCTGATCCGGGCGGCCACGGTCGATCCGGTACCGCGCGGTGTCCGTCACCATCGACATTGCGCCGTCGCGCGTGGTCCGGGTCCAACCGGTGATGGCCCCGCTTTCGTCGCGCACCGGTTCGTCCGTCCATGGCGCGGACCAGTGCAGCATGGGATCGAAGTAGGCCCAGCGGTTGATCGCGTCATAGTCCACGGACAAGAGCCCGGTCGTCCCATCATCGAGAAGGCCGTAGCGGCGCACCTCCTGCGTCGGAAAGCTGACCGACAGGATCGCGGGTGCCCCGACCGCGCCCTCTGCTACGGCGAAAACGCCGATGTCGACGCGGGACGTCATGCGGGGTCCCGCAGCGCCGCCGATATCGAAGGCGTCGTGCCACCGCAGCCTGACGCGGGCCCGCCGGCCCTCCGGGTCAAGCGGGGTGATGTCCACCCGGTCCGCCTGCCCCTGAAGAAGCCGCCATTCGTAGCGAACGGGGCGACCCGACGGTTCCGCCGCATTCGCCGTCAGCGTCATCTCCCTCTCCCACGCCGGATCGCGCCAGATGCGGGCGAGAGCGTGGGGCGTGTCGAAGAGCCGTTCATCCAGCCCCGCAAGTCCGGCGGTCGCGGAGAATTCCTCCTCTTCGACAGAGATTCGGGCGACGGGCGGGATGTCGTCCGGACCCATCGCGGCGGCTGCTGCCACCATGCGCTCAGGGCGGAGAATCTCTGCCTCGAACACCACCGGATGCGCGGCGCCGGTCAGGTAGTCCGCAGGTGCCGACCCGGTCGCGAGGCTCTGGCGCAGGATGGCCTGCAGAGTCGGCGCGACCCGTCCTTCGTCCCGCATCCGCGCGAAGGTGTCAGGCGGAAACGCGGCAAGCGTCATCGCGATCGCCTCGAGGAAGGGGAGGTCAGAGCCGGATGAACCCTGGCTGATCACCATGTAGGGCCAGTTTGCGGGATAGAGGTCGGCAGCGTCGTGATCCCGATGTTCGGGATAGACGTAGATGTGGTTCGCCGCATAGAGCCGCGCCTGCGCCTGCGGCCTGCCCGGCGCCGTCATGGCGAACCGCGGCAGGCTGCGCGGCGCCGGTCCGCCTGTGATGGCGGTCGACGAATTGCCGAAGACGACGGCCGGAAGGACGATTTCGCCGGCCAGCCCGTAGTCGGCGGAGGCCGAGATGAGCTCGAACCCGTAGGACAGGCGTGCAAGCCTGGGGAAGAGCGCGGCGTCGAGCGTCGAATGCCCGCGATCCCGGTTGTCGTAGACGATCCCCGAAAATCCGTTCGCGCGCCCGTCGCCGTCGAGCCGACGAAGCAGATCCGCCGCCGCCCCGTCTGCGGCGGGGGAAACGATGGGGCGCGACCTGTCCTCCTCCGGCAACGGAAGTGCTGCTGCCCGCACCCCGGCAGGCAACCGGATCAGGTCGCGCTCGTTGAGGATCACGTCGTCCTCCCCGCGTCCCGGCAAGGCCGCGAACACGAGCAGGACGGGAAGCAGGAGACGCCGGATGGAACGCATGATGACCCGCGGAAGCACCGGCTCAGGCTACAGGCGCCGCAGTGCGCGGGGAAGGCACATCGCCGCGACAGTCGCCGCACGGCCACCTGCATCGTCGCGGTTCGGGCAACTGCGTTGGATCCCAGTCGCGATGCAGCACAGTTCGCGGTTGCGAAGCGACACCGCGGTCCCTACCAAGGCCGCGACGACGCCGCGCCGCGCTTCATGCCGCCCGCGACGAGACGTCGAGTCGGAGCGCTGCGCCGCCGGATCGGGTCCGGCAAACGCCCGACGGACACGACAGAGCTTGGGAGACGGGCCATTCTGACGTCCTACCGCCTTCTTCTGGAGATGATGTCCCCGCAAGAACGGACACGCTTCTGGATCCTCGTCTTCATCACCTTCGTCCTCTCGGCGATCGAGGCGGCGTCGGTCCTGTCGATCCTGCCGTTCCTCCAGCTGATCTCGTCGCCCGGCCTCTTGCGGACGAACCCGGTCTATTCGTGGATCTACACGACCTTCGGATTCGAAAGCGAACGGCAGTTCATGATCTGGGCCGGCGCGCTCGTCTTCGTCATCACGGTGGTCGGACTGGTGATGAAGATGGCCACGATGTGGATCACAACCCGCTTCGCCCTGATGCGGTCCTATTCCTTCAGCTCGCGGCTCATGACGAGCTACCTGCACCAGCCGTATGAATGGTTCCTGTCACGGCACACCGCGAACCTCGGCACGTCGATCCTGTCCGAGGTGAACGAGGTCGTCTCACGCTCTCTCCTTCCTGCCGTCCGAATCATCCCCAGCGTGTTCACGGCGGTCCTGCTCATCGCCGCGCTCTGCCTTCTTGAGCCGGTGATCGCCATCGGCAGCGCGGTTGTGGTCGTCGCCATCTACGGGCTGACCTTCCTCATGATCCGGACCCTGATGCAGAGGCTGGGCGAGATCCGGCTCGAGGCGAACCGCGAGAGGTTCCATTCCGTCCAGGAGTCGATGGGTGGCGTGAAGGAGCTCAAGGTCATCGGGCTCGAGGATGTCTACCTCAACCGGTTCCGGAAGGCCGCCTACCGCATGGCGCGGGTTCAGACCACGGCCGACATTCTGAGCAACGCGCCCCGCTACGTCCTCGAAGGGATCGCCTTCGGAGGCATGATCCTCCTCGTCCTCGTCCTGCTGATCCAGCGGGGCGCCGACATCAACGCGATGGTCCCGACGCTTGGCGTCATCGCCGCCGCGGGTCTCCGCCTGATCCCGGCGCTCCAGACGATCTACAGCCTCTTCACCTCGCTCCGGCAGGGCGTGCCGACGCTGACCAGCGTCCATCAGGACATGGTGGGCCTCGATCAGGAGAACGCGAACGCGCGGTCGCGCCGCGAGAATGTCCCGCCGAAGCCGCTGACCCGGCTTCTGGAACTGTCGGGCATCCGCTACGCCTATCCGGGCACGGAGCGGTCGGCCCTGCGCGGGCTCGACATGGAGATCCCGGCCAACGCCACGATCGGCATCGTCGGCGGGACCGGCGCCGGGAAGACCACGGTGGTCGACATCATGCTGGGCCTTCTCGATCCGGCGGAGGGCGAGATGCGCGTCGACGGAGAGGTCATCACCCCGGAAACGCGGCGCGCGTGGCAGAAGACCCTGGGCTACGTGCCGCAGACGATCTTCCTTTCCGATGGGACCATCGCGGAAAACATCGCCTTCGGCCTGTCCCCCGACCAGATCGACCATGCGGCGGTGGAGCGGGCGGCCCGCATCGCCGCGCTGCACGACTTCGTCATGACGGAACTGCCGGACGGCTACGCCACCACCGTCGGCGAACGGGGCGTGCGGCTTTCGGGGGGGCAGCGGCAGCGGGTCGGGATCGCCCGGGCGCTCTACCACGATCCCGCCATGCTGATCCTCGACGAGGCGACCTCGGCGCTCGACAACCTCACCGAACGCGCCGTCATGGAGGCCGTGCACAACATCGCCGGGCAGAAGACCATCGTGATGATCGCCCATCGCCTGAGCACCGTCCGCAACTGCGACCGCATCTTCGTGCTCCGCGGCGGGAGAGTCGCCGCAAGCGGGCGGTTCGACGAACTCGTCCAGACGGACGACGAGTTCCGGAAGATGGCGGCGAACGGCTGACGCGGTCAGGCGACGGCCGCTGCGCCGTCGAAGCCGGGGACGTGCCCGGCGAATTCGGCGAGCGATGCGGCGACCAGCCTGTCCCACGCGGCGGCGTCCGAAGAGCCCGCACCCTCCACCCGGCGCACCCGCATTCCCGGCGCCCAGTCCAGCCGAATCTCCGCCAGCATCCGCACAGCGCCGCCGCGCCGCACATCGAATGCGGTCACGGCGAAGCGCGCCCCCGCCGGGTTCTCCACGAGACGGCGGTTGAGTTCTTCGCTGAGCCGGGCGGCCGAAGGCGCGTCGGCGAAGACAGGCGCTCCAAGCGCTCCGGCAAGGCCGAGGCCGAGCGCTCCGGTTCCGAAGGTTCTTCGCGTGATGCGCATGGCCTCACTCCCTGCTGTCCGGGTCACTATGCGGCCTCCCGGCCATGACGGCCAGCCCCGGCAGGCGCCCATTGTCCCGAAACCGCTGCCGACGCTGCGGCGTTCCCATGACGCGCTTGCTCCCCGTGACGTCCCGGTGTTTGGTGCGCGCGAACAGCAGGAGCGCGAGGCAATCCGCATGATCCATCCTGTCATCCTGTGCGGCGGGTCCGGCACACGTCTCTGGCCGTCCTCCCGCAAGGCCTACCCGAAGCAGTTCGTGCCGCTTCTCGGGCCCGAAAGCCTGTTTCAGGCCACGCTCCGCCGCTTCGCCGATCCGCGGTTCACGTCGCCGCTCATCCTGACCGGCGATGCCTTCCGGTTCCTGGTGACCGAGCAGGCGGCGTCGGTCGGCCTTGCCGACGCGCAGGTGGTGGTCGAGCCCGAGGCGCGCGACACCGCCGCGGCGATCCTGACCGCCGCCCTGCTGCTGGAGATGGAAGACCCCGGCGCGATCATGCTGGTGGCGCCGTCCGACCACGTCATCGCGGACCGCGCGGCCTTCCTCGCCGCCATGGACAAGGCGGTCGAGGCTCTGGCCGACGGGGTGCTCGTGACGTTCGGGGTGGCTCCGGACAGGCCCGAGACGGGCTACGGCTATCTGGAACTGCCAGCCGTTCCCGACGGATCGGGCACCGCGATCCGCCTGTCGAGCTTCCGGGAAAAGCCAGACGCGGCGACGGCCGAAGCGTTTCTGTCGGGAGGGCGGCACCTGTGGAACGCGGGGCTGTTCCTGTTCCGCGCCGCGGACGTCATTCGCGCCTTCGAGGCGCTGGCGCCCGACCTTCCCGGCCCGTGCAGGGCGGCCATCGACTCGGGCGCCCGCGATCTCGGGTTCTTCCGGCTGGGCGACGCGGATTACGGCCGCGCCCGCGCAATCTCCTTCGATTTTGCGGTGATGGAGAAGGCCCCGCACGTCATGGCGGTCCCGCTGTCCTGCGGGTGGTCCGATCTCGGGTCATGGGACGCGCTATGGCAGGCCGCCGGGCCGGACGGCAATGGCCTGTCCACCTCAGGCGCGGTCACCGCGATCGACTGCCGGGACAGCTACCTGCGGTCCGAGGACCCGGAGGTCCGACTCGTCGGCCTCGGGCTTGATGGAATCGTGGCGGTGGCCATGCACGACGCGGTCCTGGTCGCCACGAAGGACCGGGCGCAGGACCTGAAGGCGGTCGTGACGGCGCTGCGCAAGGAAGGTGTCCCGCAGGCGGACGATTATCCGCGCTTCCACCGGCCCTGGGGCTGGTACGAGACGCTGTGCCTTGGCGGGCGTTTCCAGGTGAAGCGGATCATGGTGAAGCCAGGGGGCGTGCTGTCGCTCCAGTCCCACATGCACCGGTCCGAGCACTGGATCGTCGTGGAGGGCACAGCCGAGGTGACCATCGGCGACACCGTGCGGCTCGTGACCGAGAACCAGGGTGTCTACATCCCGCTCGGAGAGAAGCATCGCATGGCGAACCGGGGCAAGCTGCCCATGTACCTCATCGAGGTGCAGACGGGGTCCTACCTCGGCGAGGACGACATCCTCCGCTACGAGGATGTCTACAACCGCCCCGAACGCCACACGAAGTGAACGCGCCTTACGGCGCGTTCCGGTGGCGCGGGCCTTCGTAACCGTCGGGGTGCTTGCGGTGCCAGGCCCACGCCGTCTCCACGATCTCCTCGATGGAGGTATAGGCGGGCTTCCAGCCGAGCTGCGTCATCAGCTTCGTCGGATCGCACAGCAGCGCCGTGGGGTCGCCCGCCCGGCGCGGCGCGTCTTCCTGGGCGATGGGCTTGCCCACCACGCGCTCGCAGGCCTCGATCACCTCGCGCACGGTGTAACCGCGCCCGATGCCGATGTTGTAGAGCTCCTTCGTCTCGGGCGTCGTCGCCTCGATGGCGAGCCGGTGGGCGGCGCCGAGGTCCTCGATGTGGACGTAGTCGCGCAGGCAGGTGCCGTCCGAAGTCGGGTAGTCGGTCCCGTAGACCATCACCTTGTCGCGCTTGCCCAGCGCCACCTCGAGCACACGGGGAATCAGGTGCGTCTCGGGGTCGTGGTATTCGCCGAAGTCGCCCGACGGATCGGCGCCAGAGGCGTTGAAGTAGCGGAGCAGCGTGTAGCCGAGCCCGTAGGCGTGGGAGAAGTCCTTGATCATCCACTCCACGGCGAGCTTCGAGTGCGCGTAGGGGTTGATCGGATTCTGCGGCGTGTTCTCGTCCATCGGGACCTTCTCGGACAGGCCGTAGAGCGAGCTCGTCGAGGAGAAGAGCATCCGCTTCACCCCCGCCGCGCGCATGGCGTTGAGGAGGCCGAGTGTCCCGCCGATGTTGTTGCGGTAGTGGTATTCAGGGTCGAGCACGGATTCGCCCACGTTCGTCGCGGCGGCGAAGTGCATCACGGCATCCACCTTCTCGTCGCCCATGATCTGGGTGAGCTTCGGCGTGTCGGCGATGTCGCCCACGATGAGGGGCTGGCCCGCGACAGCGGTGGAGTGCCCTTCGACGAGGTTGTCGTAGGCGATGACCTCGTGCCCGTGCTTCACGATGTGGCGCAGGCAGGCGCTGCCGACGTAGCCGGCGCCGCCGGTGATCAGGATCTTCATGATCTCTCCTCTTCAAGGCGCGTAGTCGCGCCGGTGTTCAGGATGATGCCGACGGCCTCGGCCAGGTCGGCGGCGACGGCGTCGACGGCATCCATCGGGTGGGCATAGCGGTCGCCGTAGCCCGTGCGGACAAGCACCGTCCGGCATCCCGCGTTCCGCCCGGCGAGCATGTCGCTGACCGTGTCGCCGATCATCCACGAGGCAGACAGGTCGAGCGCGTGGTCCTCGGCCGCCTGCAGGAGCATGCCGGGGCCCGGTTTGCGGAACGGGTCCTCGACGACGGTGGGGTCCTTCGACACGGGGGCGGTGGGCGAGAAGTAGACGGCGTCGACCTGCGCGCCTTCGGCGGCAAGGAGGGCGTGCATCACGGCGTGGATGTCGGCGAGGCCGTCTTCGGTGAGCATCCCGCGCCCGATTACGGACTGGTTCGTCACGACAACCGTGGCGAAGCCCGCATCGCGGAAGCGGCGGAGCGCGGTGCCTGCGCCCGGGACGAGGCGCACGTCGGCAGGGTCGGTCAGGTGGTGGACAAGCTCGATCAGCGTGCCGTCCCTGTCCAGGAAGACGGCGGGCCTCACGGCGACGCCCCGAAGAGGCGCGGCGCGTCGGCGTTGGCGGCCGCCAGCGCGTCGTGGTTGCCGATGTCGCGGTGGTAGCCGTCGAAGGGCATCCCCCGCATCCGCCCCACGAAACGGGGGATGACGTCGAAGCCGAAGTCGAACACGTCCATGTCCGCGATCTCGCGCCAGGCGTCCGCGCTCACCACATAAAGCCCCGCGTTGGCGAGGTCGCTTTCGGGGTGTTCGGGCTTCTCCACGAAGGCGGTGACGCGGCCCGTGTCGTCCAGCGTCGCGATCCCGCACTGCTTGGGGTAGGCCGTGCGGAAGAGGAGCATGGTCATCGGGTCGTCGTGCGACCGGTGGAAGGCGACGAGCGCGCCAAGGTCCACGGTGGAGAGGTTGTCGGCGTAGATGATGACGATCTCGTCCGCGTCATCGGCCCAGGCGCGATTGGCGTGGACCGTGCCCGCGGAGCCGAGGAGTTCGGGCTCCCACGCCTCCGACACGCGGATCGTCCGGGTGGCGTTGGCGGTGTCCATCCACGCCCGCACCTGATCGCGCAGGTGGTGGGTGTTGAGGAGAACCTCTCCGATCCCGGCCGCCTCCAGCGCGTCGAGCCAGTAGTCGAGCATCGGCCGCCCGCCCACGGGGACGAGGCACTTGGGCACCGTCTCGGTGATCGGCCTGAGCCGCGTGCCGAGACCGCCGGCGAGGAGAAGGGCCTTGGCTTGGCCAGTCATCAGAATGTGTAGCGGTCGGAGATGTAGATCACCCGGCTGCCGCGCCGGTCGATCTGGAACCGGATCTCGCGCGGGCGGCCCACTGCCTCGCGGATCGCCTCGTGCCGCTCCGGGGGCGCCATGACGAGCAGGAAGCCCCCGCCCCCCGCGCCGAGGAGCTTGCCGCCCATGGCACCGGCCTTGCGGGCGGCGGAATACCATTCGTCCACCCCGGCGTTCGAGATGCCGAAGCCGAGCGACCGCTTGAGCTCCCAGCCTTCGTGCAACAGCCGCCCGAACTCCTCGAGGTTGCCGCCGTTGCCCATCGTCTGCCGCATCTCTCCGGCGAGATCGCGCATCTGGCGCAGCACGTCCATCTTGTTGACGCTGCCTTCGGACTGCTTCTTCAGGATAACGTCCGCATCGCGCTGCTGGTCGGTGTAGAGTAGTAGGATGTGCTTTTCGAGCTGGTCGAGGAAGCCGGGCTCGCAGGGCACGGGCTCCACATCGACAGAATGGTCGGGGTTGAAGCGGATGTAGTTCACCCCGCCATAGGCCGCGGCGTACTGGTCCTGCCGGCCGATGGGCTTCTTCAGGATGTCGATCTCGATCTCGCAGGCCTTTTCGGCCAGCATCCCCGGGCTCGTGACGCGGCCCTTGTAGGCGTAGAGCGCGTTCAGCATCCCCACGGCGAGCGACGAGGACGATCCCATCCCCGTCCCCGCGGGGACATCGCCCACGGTCGTGATCTCCAGATGCGGGCCCAAGCCCGTCATGCGGAGCGCCTCGCGCGCGATGGTGTGCTCGATCTTCGAGACGTCGTCCGCAATCTCCGTCCGCGAGTACGCGACGCGGGTCGTGGGATCGAACCGGGGGGAGACGGTGATGTACATATGGTGGTTCACACCCACCGACAGCACCGCGCCCGGTTCGTGGGTGTAGAAGGCGGGGAGGTCCGTGCCGCCCCCGGCGAAGCTGACGCGGTAGGGGGTCTGGGTAATGATCACGCGCGGGGCTCCAATCGCTTGCGGTACTGGTCCAACAGAGGCTCGAGACAGGTCCCGAGGTCGAAGGTGTCGAGGACATGCTGGCGGCCCGCCACAGCGACCCGGTCGGCCAGCGCCTCGTCATGGGCGAGGCGCATGAGCGCGTCAGCCAGCCCCTCCGCATCGCCGGGCTTGGTGAGGAGCCCGGTCTTCTCGTGGATGCAGAGGTCGGGGATGCCGACAAGTTCGGTGGACACCGACGGCAGCCCACAGGCCATCGCCTCCATCAGCATCTGGGGAAGGCCGTCCACGTCGTTGTCCTTCGCCCAGACGCAATGGAGGCAGTAGATGTCGCCCTGCTCCATGAACGCCGGAATGTCCTCCTGCTTGAGCGCCTGGCCCGTGATCGTGATCAGGTCCTCCATCTCCGCCGTCTTCACCTGCGCCCGAAGCTCGGCCTCGAGCGGACCGCTTCCGGCGATGGTGCAGCGGAACGGAAACCCGCGTTCGCGAAGGATCCCGCAGGCGCGGATCAGGACGTCGAACCCCTTCTTCTCCACGAGCCGCCCCGAGGAGAGGATGTGGAACGGCTCTCCTTCCGGGTGGTTCCGGCGGCGGGGCGAGAAGTGCGAGGTATCGAGCCCGCAGTAGGCGATGAAGAGCTGTTCGGGCCGGGCGCCGTTCTTCAGGAAGAACTGGCGGTGGAATTCCGAGATGCAGACGATGAACTCCGCCCGCCGGATCTTGTCGTGCAGCGCCGCGCGGTTGCGGAAGAGGTCCGCCGCATGGCCCGTGAAGCTGAACGGCACGCCCAGGAGCCAGGCGCCGTACATGGCGACCGTCCCGCCCGAGTGGATCCACTGCGAGTGGATCAGCCGCACATCCTCGCCCCGCAGCCCCGCCGCCCAGTGGCAGGCGACAGCGAGGTGCCAGAGGCCCACGCCGCGGATGCGGAGCGATTCCCTCTCTCCCGTCAGCGCATTCCAGAACGCGCCGAAGAAGCGGCCGCCGAAGCGGAACGGCGCGGCGAGGAAGGCCGCCGCGGCGGCAGGTTTCGACAGCGGGTAGATCACCCGGGTGCCGCGGTTGATCGCGGCGATGTCGTCCGAGGAGAAGTAGGTCTGCGCGGGGCGGTTCAGCGCGTGGAGCACGAAGGGGATGCCGGCGCGCGAGACGACGCGGAGTTCGTTGCCGACCCAGGCGTCGCCTACGCCGATCGTCGTCATGTAGTGGATCGCGGCCATTCGTGCTTCCCGGATGTCGCGGCGGACCCTAGTGGGGATGCCGGAACGGGGGCAAGGCCCTTTCCTCGGGCCGTGGACAGTCTGCCGCCTAACTGTCGATTGCGGCACAGCGGGCGCTGGCGGACGGTCTTGGACCTGCTGCCGGTCGGTCTCGTTGACAGTCCTGCGCATATCCCGGACTGCTGAACCACCCCCCGCCGCAGAGGACGATTCCATGTCTCCCGACTTCGACGCCTTCATCGCTTCGTACTACGACCGCTTCGCCCGCGCGCTGCTCGACTTCGACAAGGGGCCGCTCCGCGAGGTGCTCGCCGTTTTCGACAAGGTGATCGCCGACGGCGGTATCGTCTGGGTGGCGGGCAACGGCGGCAGCGCGGCGATCGCCAACCACACGGTCTGCGATGCCTCGAAGGGCACGCATGTCGAGGGGCATCCGCCGTTCCGCACCGTGTCGCTGGCCGCGAATGTCGAGATGCTGACGGCCATCGGCAACGACATCTCCTACGACGCCGTGTTCTCGGAGCCGCTGAAATACTACCTGACCGAGAAGGACGCGCTTCTGGTCGTCAGCTCCTCGGGCAACTCGCCGAACGTGGTGAAGGCCTGCGAATACGCCAACGCGCGCGGCGTGCCGACGGTGGCCTTCGTGGGGTTCAAGGGCGGCAAGCTCAAGGAGATCGCCGACCATGTGGTCCACATCGCAGTGGACAACTACGGGATCGTCGAGGATACGCACCAGAGCCTGATCCACGCCCTCACGCAGTACATGAAGGCCCGGTCCGAGGCGGCCTGACCGCCTCAGGCCGCGGGGCGGAGCGCGGTCACCGCGACCTCGGCCCGCAAGAGCGCGGCCATCCGCTCGGCCCAGGCGCCCCAGTGGAGCCGGGTGCGGGCGTGGTGGAAGCTTGACCGGCAGAGCGCCGCGTGACGCCCGGGATTGCCTGTCATCGACCGGATCGCATGGGCCCAGTCCGCCGGGGCCGCCCCGGGCGCGAGCAGGCGCCCGTTGACGCCCTCCTCCACCAGCGAGGCGACGCCGCCCGTGTCGGTGACCAGCACCGGGGTTCCGTAGGCTCCGGCTTCGGCGATCACCATGGGCGTGCAGTCCGCCCGCGTGGGCAGGACGAACAGGTGCGCCTTGGAATACAGGGCACGCAGGCGGGCCGAATCCCCGGCGCGCGTCTTGTCGAGATAGCCCGCCACCTCCACCCACGGCTCCGGCCTCACCCCGGCCGGGACGTCGCCGACAAGCGTCAGGCGCAGGTCGACGCCGCTGTCGCGCAGGAGCCGCGCGCTGGCAAGCGCCAGCTCCCCGCCCTTCCGTACCCACTGGCTTCCGACCCAGAGCAGGCGGAGGGGCTTGGACGCAGGCTTCGCAGGCATCGTCTCGGGCAGGCCGTCCAGGTTCGTCCCGAAGACCACGGCGCTGACGCGGTCGCGCAGCACCCGGCCGAACTCGGCCACCGCCCGGTCGGCCATGTAGTCAGAGGAGTAGACGATCCGGCGGGACAGCGCGAGCACGCGCGCCTCTTCCAGATCGGCGGCGCGTGGAATGTCGTGGCCGTAGACGTCGCGCAGGAAGGCGGGCGTCGCATCGGTGGCGTGAACGATCGGGACGCGGCTCAGGGCCGACGCCTCCATCAGAAGGCGGGTGGCGACGAGGCCGAGGACGACGTCCACCCCCGCGAATTCGGATGCGGCGAGGGTCACCGGACGCGTGCGGACCAGACGGCGGGACAGGCGGTGGTGCCACGGCAGCGGCCGGTGGCCGCCAAGCACCGTCACATCGAGGCCCCGCACGGCGGAAAGCGCCCGCATGGCGTGGTGGACGGTGCCGCTGAACGCCGTTGGATCGTGGGGGTTGTGCGGGCTCAGCAGGCCGACGCGCAGCGGGCGGTCCATCGCCGCGTTGAAGACGGATTGGGGCAACGGGGCGGACATGGCAACCTCCTGCGCGGACATCCCGGCTGGAGGCAGGCTTAACAGTCATATGGTTATCCTTGGGTTAATGCATGTCCTGCATCAATCGAGGACCACGCGGCCCACTGGCCAGCCGCCGCGACCCGTTCCACCGGAGCGGCTTGATCGGATGCGCGGGCTCTGCGAAACCGGGTGGCGTCGGCGGGCGTTGCCCGTCTTCCGGCCACCGACCCTGCAAGATCAGGATGCGATGCCCTTCCCATGACGATGTCCGACCGCGCCTACGTGCTGATCTCTCCCTGCCGGAACGAGTCCGCGCACATGCGCCGCACGCTCGACAGCGTGGTGGCCCAGAGCCTGCCGCCCGCGCTTTGGGTGATCGTGGATGACGGATCGACCGACGATACTCCGGCGATCCTCTCCGACTATGCCGCCCGGCACGACTGGATCCGCATCGTGCCCAAGCCCGACCGCGGCCACCGCGCCGTCGGGCCCGGCGTGATCGAGGCATTCTACGCCGGTCTCGCCACCGTCCCGCTCGACCGCTTCCCTTACCTCTGCAAGCTCGACCTCGATCTGGACCTGCCGCCCCGCTACTTCGAGATCCTGATCGAGCGGATGGAGGCGAACCCGCGGATCGGAACCTGCTCGGGCAAACCCTACGTGCGGCGCGGCGGGCAGCTCGTATCCGAACGGCGCGGAGACGAGATGTCGGTCGGGATGACGAAGTTCTACCGGCGCGCGTGCTTCGATGACATCGGCGGCTTCGTCCGCGAGGTGATGTGGGATGCGATCGACTGCCACAAGGCCCGTCAGATGGGCTGGATCGCCGTGTCGTGGGACGATCCGGAGCTGAGGTTCGAACACCTGCGTCCCATGGGCTCCTCTGAGGTGTCGATCCACGAAGGGCGGCGCCGTCATGGCCGCGGACAGTGGTTCATGGGGTCCGACCCGCTGTTCTACCTTGCCACCTGCATCTTCCGCATGGCCGAGCCGCCCTATGTGACCGGCGGGCTCTCCATGCTGCACGGCTATGTCGGCGCCTGGCTCAAGGGGGCGCGCCAGCTCGACGATGCCGATCTGCGCGCCTTCATCCGCGCCTACCAGCGCCGCGCGCTGAAAAGGGGAAAGGCACGGGCGGTCGCGGAGATCGAGGCGGAGATGGCCGCGGCACGTCCAGTGGCACAGGCCCGCGGATGAGCGGCGAAAGACGCCTCCGGGCCGAATTGCCTGTCTATGTCGGCTCCTTCAATCAGCCGAGCTATGTTCGGCAGATGGTGGAGACGCTGCGCGCGAATGGGTTCGGCAACCTCGTGATTGCCGACAACGCGTCGACATCGCCCAAGACCCAAGCTCTCCTGGCCGAGCTGGAGGCGCTGTCCGGTCTGCGTGTCTGGCATCTGGGAGAGAACATAGGGCCGAACAAGACAGTGCAGCGCATCAAGACGAGCGAGCTTGGAGCCTTCGTCTTCACAGATCCTGACCTCGAGCTTCCGCCGACGCTGCCGGAGAGCTTTCTGGAGGAGCTCCATGCGGTGTCCCGGCGATACAGGTCGCGCAAGGTTGGCCTGGCGCTCGAAATCCCTGGATTGGACGAGGCGCGCGACCTGCGCTTCAGCCACCATGAGTTCGGGGAGTTCACGGTTCAGGAGTGGGAACAGCGGTTCTGGGAGGAGGAACTCGAACCCGGCATCTACCGCGCGATGGTCGATACCACCTTCTTCCTCTGGAACCCCGCGATCCGGATCGATCCGCGGCGCGACTATGCTCGGTTGCGCGCCCTGATACGTCCGAGACGCTTCGGTCGGCAGCTCCCCTGCTTCCGCCACATCGACATCCGGGTGGCCCGCCCAGGCTTCGTGGCCCGCCACCTCCCGTGGTACAAGGACGACCGCTTTCCCGAAGACGAACGCGAGTTCTACATCCGCTCGGCCACGCGCGCCTCGACCTGGCTCCGGGACAGCGCCTGACGCGACCCCGGAGCCCCCGCCTCACGCCGCGGGGTGGAACGCGCCCATGACGGTCTGGCCGTTGCGCAGGACCCCGAAGAAGTCGTCCCGCGCCCAAAGCCCCGGTCCGTTCTGAACGATCGCCGCAGACCCGGCTCCCGGCACCGCCAGCGGAACGGGAACGCCGCCCTGACCGCTTCCGGGCAGAAAGCCCATCAGCCTGTCCGACTGGTCGAGCAGGACCCACAGATCCCGGTCGGCCGGCCAGCTGCGCGTGGTGTCGTTCCGCAACCGGATTGCCGACGCGGTGAACTCGAAGGTCACGCCGCCCTTCGAGCCGGGAAACAGCGCAGTGTCCGTCATCCGCCGGAACTCGCCCTCGTTGCCGCCGTCGGCGCCGCCCGGGCGCCAGGTCATGCTGACCTGGTGCCTCTGCGTCGTGTTCCCGGTCACCAGCGCCTGCGACAGCTGCTGCCCCGCTCCGGCGCACTGCCCGGTCTGGTCTGGATACGGAATGGATACCCACTGACCCGGCGCCACGTTCCCCGCCGTCCCGGCCTCGTTCGCCCGTGCGGCCCCGACGCCGATCACGATCGGACGGAAGTTCCACCTCGCTCCCTTGTAGCGGCAGGCGAACCCCGCGACGGGCGCATCTCCCAGCGGCAGGAACTGCGCCCCCGCATGGGCCGGCCGGTTGATTACGCGGACCACGTTGTTCTCGATGGTGTAGGCATGCCCCGTCTGCGCGCTGATCGGCTGGTAGGAAGACGCCAGCGACGCGCCCGGCGTCGCGACGAGAATGGTGTTGTTGTAGATCTCGACCGGCCCCACCCCCGACAGCGTCCCGTTGCTGGAGAAGCTGATCGAGATCTCCGACCCCGGCTGGTTCGAATAGGTGACGGCGACGTTGTGCCGGTAGAAGTAGCTGTTGCGGATCGTGACGCCTGACAGGCTGATTCCAAGGAGGCTGCTGTAGGTCGCCGCTGTGCCGACGAACAGGCACTTGTCGATCAGCATGTTCTTGCTGTTGGTCTCGATGAAGTTGTTCGGCGGAACCGAGGGTCCGACAGCCGCCACCGCGTCCCCGCCCTCGAACGAACAACGATCCCACACATGATGGTGGCGCCGCGCATTGGCGCCGTCCGAACTGAAGTGCTGCATGAACCGGATGCAGGCCTGTTCGAAGCTTTGCTGGAACGTGGTCCCGCCGCTCGCCGGGAACCAGCCGTTCCTCGAAAAGAACGACGTTCCGCTGAAGATGCTGTCGTAGCCGCGCGATCCGTTCCGGAACGGACCGTGCCTGTTTCCAAGTTCGGTCGGTTGCTGGCCGCCTGTCTCCTGCCCGATCCCGTTCAGCGCGTCGTCGTGCTGGTGGACGTCGCAGCCGAGGAACACGAAGAAGCGCGAATCGCAGTAGGCGCCGTAGTTGCCCCAGTTCGTGATCTCGGTGTCGGAAAACACGATCGGGCGCGGCATGTCGTGATCCGCAGGCGCGCTGCCGAAGCCGTCGAACCGGCATCGGTGGAAGAGGTTGAAGCCGGCGGTGTAGAGCGTCGTGCCCGCGCCGAGGTCGCTGCCGGTTTCGGTTGCAGCGCTCCAGTCGCCGCGGAAGTCCATGTCGGTGACGACGAGCTGCCGGCAATCGGCGCGGTCAGGGAAGCTGATGAAGTCGGGCGCGCCCGGTTGGGTCTTTCGGAAGACCGGGCGCGGCCCCGACCCGAACATCCCGATGTGCAGCCCCTTCAGGTTGTCCCGCGGGTTCCCCGGATTGGAGCCGCTGGCAAGGTCGCCGGCGAGCCCGGTGTTGGTGAACGTCTCTCCCGCGCGGATCAGCAGCCGCATGGTCCGCTGCCCGGTGCCCCAGAGCGATTGCATCGCCGCCCGCGCGTCCGCGATCGTCGTCACCTTGGTCGAGGCGACCGGCGCATCCGTGAAGTCGCCCGCCTGGGACACGCAGATCGTCTTGTTGGTCGAAAAGAACAGGCTCGGATCCGCGATCGCCGGAGAGTTTCCCCCCTGGGCGAAGGTATAGGTGGCGGTGCCCCAGTTGCCCTGCGCGTCGAAGGCGAAGCAACTGACCGTAAAGCTGCCAGGCGTGTTCCAGACATGCGCCACCTGCTTGCCGTAGGCGAGGTTCGGGTTCCGCCACACCGTCGGGATGTTGGGCGTCGTGGCGGACAGGTAGCCGGGATCGTCGAAGTCCCAGATGCAGGTGATCTTGTGCTGCGTCGGATCATAGACGTTCGTGTCGCCTGGCGGCTCCGACACCGAGAACCCCGTGAACCCCGTCGCCCGCAGAACGGCGCCGTAGGGCGCCACGACATCGGTGCAGCCGTCGACGAGCTGTATGGTGAAGCTCGCGTTCGGCGTGGACTGGGCAGCGCCCCAGGTCGTGTTGGCACTGACGGACTGCGCCCCCTGTGCAACCGTCAGCGCGACGAGAGAGGAGCCGGTGAAGCCCCGGAACTTGAAACTCGGCATCAGGCTACTCCCCACTTGGCGGCCAGATAGGCGATGTGATCGGCCGTAGTGGCCAGGTTGCCCGTCACGACGACCTCGGCCACGGCTCCGTCGACGTAGGCGTTCTGGTTACGGTTCGCCATCAGCGCCAGCGTAGCGGCAGAATCCAATGCCGTCGAATACGGTCCCGTTCCCACCTGCGTGCCGTTCACGAGGACGCGCATCGTCCCCGCGCCCGTCCGGTCGAAGATCACCGAAAAGATCCGGAGCCCCACCCACGGTCCGCCCGTCAGGTTGTAGGACTCGCCGATGTTGCGCACGTTCATGCGCCCCGTGAAGGCGGTGGTGCCGTTGGCTTCCAGCTGGAAGTCCCGGGTGGCATTGGTCGAGACCAGCGAGGCGAAGGCGCTCGTCACCGAATCGATGGCGATCGCCATGTGGAACGCGACGTTCCCGGTCGCCGGAAGCGTCACCGCGCCCGAAACCCGCGCCAGCCCCGAGAAATCGACAACGTTCAGGCCGTTGATGCTCCGCGTCCCGCTCGTCGGCGCGCTCGTGCCCGTCAGGGTTCCCGTCCCCGCCCTCGGCGCCCAGCTCGTCACCGACGTGCCCGACCGCGTGATCGTCGAGGTCTGCGAGGCATCGTACCACGCCACCAGTCCCGTGTCCGAACCGGGCAGGAAGGGCACCGGGATGGCCAGGGCCGCACTCGTGGAACTCCGGCTTCCGCCGGCCCCCGTCAGCGTCTGCACGACGGTCAGCGCCGCGCCCTGATCCGCCGCGACGACCGTGTAGCTCGGCGCCGTCGCTCCCGCGATCGGCGTGCCGTTCCGCCGCCAGCTCCACGCCTCGCCCGACACCGCCCCCTCGAAGATCCAGAGCCCCGTCTGCGCGGTCAGCTGCGCGCCCGCCTGCGCCTGTCCCGCGATCCGCGGGGCCACGATCGGCACCGGCCCGCCCGACAGAAGCGCCGTGTCGGTGACGTAGGTCCCGGCGAACTCGGCGGGCGACGTCACCGTCAGCGTGATCGCGCCCGTCGCCGCCGCCACCGTCACCGTGCCGTCCGCGTTGGGCGACATCGCCAGAAGCGGGCCCGCCACCGTCACGGTCAGTGTGCCGGGCGTCTGCCCCCCCAGAGGATCGCGGGCCACATAGGTCACCACGTCCACACCGGTGAACCCCGGTGCGGAGGTGTAAAGCAGCGTCCGATCCGGACGGATCGCCACCGTCCCCTGCGCCGCGGTGGCCGAGGCGATGGTCAGCTGCCCGCCCTCGGGATCGCTGTCGTTCGCCAGCACGTCGATGATCGTCGGCGTCCCCGAAAACACGGTCGCCGCGTCCGGCGCGGTGACCGGCGGAAGGTTCCCCGGGCCGCGCTTCCGCTGGGCCAGCAAAAGCCCCGCAAGATCGCCGATGTGACGCATCAGACCGCCTCGCGCGCGATCAGCGCCGAAGACCGCCCCGCCAGCCGATACCGCACGGTGCGCCCCGAGGAGATCTGGACCGCCGCCCCATCGCGCAGGAGAAGGCCGTCCTCGGCCCCCGGCGATGCGGTCGTGGAGAGGAAGACGCCCTCCCGTCTCGCCTGCCAGATCTCGTCGCTGGTCAGCGTCACGGGGGAAGACCAGGCATTCGTCGCGTCGGTGATCAGGGGCATCTCGCTGCCGCTCCTCTTTCGGGTCTCGGATCGGAAAGGGGCGGATCCATGCAGTCCGCCGTCCGCGAGGGAGACTCCTAAAGAAGCGTAAAGGATGCCCTTCGCCACCGTGCGGTGGTCAGACGAGCCCCCTGCGGTACAGCGGGTCGAGCAGCATCGCCGCCGCCCGGATGGCCCCCGGACGCAACCGTGCCGGACGCTCCGGCGCATCCGGGGCGGCATAGCCGAAGCTCTCGTAGTCCTCCCGAAACCGCTCGCGGATCAGGGCCTTGTCTGCGGCCGACGGCACCACCGGACGCCCCCGGTCCGTCTTCAGGTCATGCGGCACAGCCTCGGGCACCGGCTCTCCCGCAAGCTCCGCAAGCCACGCCAGCACCGGGAGCAGCCCGTCCTCCAGCCGGAAGACCCGCGCCCCGGCAGCCGGCACGAACGCCACCTGCGGCCGGAAGTGGTTGTCATGCGTGTAGGGATTGCGCTCCGCCATCGCGAACATGAGCCTCAGCCACGGCCCGAACCCAAGCCCCCTCACCGGCCGCCCGAAGAGCCCCGTGAGCCGCCCCGCCTGCTGATAGCGATACTCGCTCACCATCCGGGCCACGGGGTCCCGCACCACCGTGAAGACCTCGTCCGGCGCCCGTGGCAGCGCACGCCGCGCGTCCTCCCAGACGTAGTGCTGGGGCGAGGACGGGATTTCCCCCGCCCGCTCGCCCCGCCGTGCCCAGCGCCGGTCCCACCCCCAGCCGAGAAGGCTCACCGCGCTCCCCCAGCGGTCCACCATGAACCGCTCCACGCTCGTTCCCCCGGCCTTGGGACAATGGGCGAAGTAGATCAGCCGCCCGTTCAGCTCGAGACTCGGCATGGCGCACCTCCAGGTTCTTAAGTCGGGATTAACCATGCGGAGGTTAACGAACGGATACCGCGTGCCTTCAGGAGCTTCTCTCCCGTGTCCCTCCGCCCTGTCGCCTTCTACCTGCCCCAGTATCACCCGACGCCCGAGAACGACGCCTTCTGGGGCAAGGGCTTCACCGAATGGCGCAACGTCACCCGCGCCCGGCCCCGGTTCAGAGGACACGAACAGCCCCACCTCCCCGCTGACCTCGGTTTCTACGACCTCCGCCTGCCCGAGATCCGCGCCGCCCAGGCCGATCTCGCCCGGGCCCACGGCATCCACGGCTTCTGCTACTACCACTACTGGTTCAACGGCCGCCGCCTCCTCGACCTCCCCCTGCGCGAGATCCTCCGCACCGGAGAGCCCGATTTCCCCTTCATGCTCTGCTGGGCCAACGAGAACTGGACCCGCGCCTGGGACGGCGGCCCGCGCGAGGTGCTCCTGTCCCAGACCTACTCCGACGCGGACGCCGAGGCGCACATCGACCACCTCCTGCCCATCCTCGCCGACCCGCGCTACATCCGCGTGGGCACCCGCCCCGTCTTCGCGATCTACAACGCCGACGAACTGCCCGACCCCCGCCGCCTGACCGACATCTTCCGCGAACGCGCCCAGCGCGCCGGAATCGACCTCTACCTTGCCCGGGTGGAACGCTACCTCGACCGCGATACCCGCCCGCCCCGCGAGCTCGGCTTCGACGCCGCGATCGAGTTCCAGCCCTTCTCCCGATCCTTCCTGCGGTTCCTGAAGTCGCGCCCCGACCTCAAGTCCTCCCTCCCGCGCCGCTTCTCGAACCGGCTCCGGCGCGAGTTCCGGACCCGTCCCGCCCTACGCTCCGTCGCGGAACCCTTCGCCTCGCTCGACATCCACCACGACTACGCCGCCTTCGCGGCCTTCGACGCGGCAGAGCCGCCGCCGCCCTACACCATGTTCCCCGGCGTCTGCCCCGGCTGGGACAACTCCGCCCGCCGCCCGCCAGGGCAGGCGATCATCTTCCGCAACTCGGGCCCGCAGGCGTTCGGCCAATGGCTCGCGGCGAAGGCCCACGGGTTCTCGCCACCCTCACCGGACGAGAACCTGCTCTTCGTGAACGCTTGGAACGAATGGGCCGAAGGCAACCACCTCGAACCCTGCCTGCGGCATGGCCATGCCTATCTGGAGGAGGTGCGGGATGTCTTCGCCGCGGGCCTCGTACCTGCGATCAATATGGACAACACTCCAGCAGGCGGTCCGATAGCAGTGAAAGGTCCGGCAAAGGCGCCGCCCACGCCCATGCCGCAAGATCGTCGACCGTTGTCTCCGGCACGATCCGCTGCGGCGCGATGTCCGTAAGCCCCGCAGAACCGAAGTAATCGGCGAACTTCGTTCCGTCGCCGAGGAGCCTGTCACCAAATTCGACCCACGCGCATCGCCGTCCGAAAGCGTGCGAGACGATCACGCCGTGGAGCGAGCTTGATACGAGCACCTCACAGGACTGGATATCTTCTACCACCTCGTCAACGGGACGGGTGACGTCGATGATCCGGACGCCGTCAACCTCGGAGAACTGCTGCCGCGCGGCACGGAGATCGACGTAGTGCGCCACGATGCCGAGAGCATGGTCGCTGCCCGATCGGCTCTCGAGGAAATGAGGCAGGACGATCCCGGGATCGCCATAGATGTCGGGGCAGGCGTAGCCCTGGTGGCGACACCGCGCGGCGGTTAGCGGGCCCCGCACGGCGTGGATTTCGCGCGGCGCTGCAAAGACGGCGGACGACCACATGATCCCCGTACCCCACACCACGGCAAGATCGGCGACCCGCACCACATCGAGAATGCTTCCCGCACCCAGAAACACGGGCGCACGGTTGGGCCTCATGTAGAGCGGCGCAAGTTTCGGGTCGACACCCCGCCGCGCACGGAAGATCAGCGGGCCGATCAGGTCTCCGAAGTTCGGTGGATCTGTGTTGCACCACCACATGAGGTGGTCGCGGTAAAGCCCAAGGTGCTGCAACTTCACGTCCAGCCAACTGGCCCGGACTATTGTGAAATCTCTGTACGAACCGCTGACGGGCATCCAGACGCACCTCCGCAGACCTCTTGTTCAAGGTGCGGGAACGCCGAGACGGCCCGTCGGGGTCCATGGTTGGCTCTACTTGTACTCGATCAGCCTCACCCGCCGCCCCCGCCACTGCGCGAGGTGGTAGCCGATCGCACCCTGGGCCTCGGCCACCTTGCCGAGGGTCAGAAACACCGCGCGTTCCCACCCCTCTCCCTTTAGCCTCAGCCGCAGCACCTGCAACGGCCAGGCAAGCAGGATCAGCAGCGCCCAGGGCGTCACCAGCGCCCCCAGAAGAGCCGCCGCCGGCACCCCCGCGCCCCACATCAGCGACCGCCGCTCACGGTCCACGTTGTACCGCTCGGGCCCCCGCCCATAGAGCGCCGCGCCCTCCGCATAGGTGTGACCCGCTCGCCTGGAGCGCGTCCACCACTGCGAGAACCGCGTCATCGCCGCGTCATGCAGAGTCATCTCGGCGTCGATGCGGTAGACCTCCCACCCCGCCTGCCGCAGCCTGTAGCACAGTTCGGGCTCCTCCCCGGCGATGAAGTCCTCACGGAAACCGCCCGCCTCGATCACCGGCCCCGCCCGCATCAGCGAATCGCCTCCACAGTTCCGCGCCGGGCCAACGGGAGAGTTCCATTCGATGTCGATGAGGCGGTTCCAGATCGTCGCGTCCGGATACCGCTCCCGCCGGCGTCCGCAGACGACAGCCACGCGCGGATGCTCCGCCAGGAACGCCCGCGCCGTCTCGATCCAGTCCGGCTGCAGCTCGCAATCGCCATCGATGAACTGCACAAGATCGACCGGCCCGCCTTCGCGGAGCCGCGCCAGACCCGCATTTCGCGCTCGCGCCGCCGTGAATGGCAGGGTCACGTCAAGCTCCACGACCTCGAACCCCGCTGACCGCGCGGCCGCGATGCTCCCGTCGGTGGACCCCGAATCGACATAGACAGCCCGGTCAACCGCCGGACCGACAGACGCGAGGCAGCGGAGCAGCCGGTCCCCCTCGTTCCGCCCGATGATCACGGCGCCGATGACCTCAGCCATCGCCCGGCACGTCCAGATTCCGCAGCACCCGCGCCGGCACGCCTCCGGCCACCACCGCCGCCGGAAGCGATTTCGCGACCACGGCATTGGCGCCGATCACCGTATCCGCCCCGATCTCGATCCCGCCCACCAGAACCGCCCCCGCGCCGATCTGCACGCGATCCCCGATCACGGGGCGCGCCTGCGGCTTGTCCAGCGCCGAGATCCCGAATGTCGTGTTCTGACGGATGATCACATCATCGCCGATCCGGTTCGCCACGAGGATCATTCCGCCGAAATGCTCGAGCCTGACCCGCCGCCCCACCACGACGGTGTAGGGCAGATAGATACCGCCCATCCACTCCGTCAGCTTGGCCATGATCCGGTAGATCGCCGTCAGCGGCATCCGCAGGAGACGCGGTCGCACGCTCATTCGCCAGTTGCCGAAGCGATGCCAGAACAGAGCCCAGAACCCCTGCGCCAGAAGGTCCCGGTCATGGATGGCAAGGTCCTCGCGTACCAGCGCCCAGAACCCCAATCCGGGCGGATTGGCATTTTCCCGCCCCTCGTTCGGCACGAAGGGCGTCACCTCGTCGCGCGTGCCCTTCATGTCCGCCCCGACCCGCGCGCCCCCGTTTCCTCCCCCAGGAGAAGCGGGCGGACCACATGCCGGCCAAGATCACCCATGTAATTGAGCGGCGTCCACGGCTCCCGGCCCCTCAGTCGCGCGGCCGTGACGTGAAGCGTTCCGCCCAGAACGACAAGCGACGCCGCCACAAGAGCGAATGTACGGCCGTGGTTCTTCCGGAAGTAGTGCCGCCAAGAGTCGTACACGTACGCGGGCCGCCGCCGCCGTGCCATCTGCGTGCCCACGCCTGTCGCCGCCCCCTCCTCGTGAACGGCCTGCGCCTCGGGGACATACCAGGTCTCCCAGCCGCGCCTCTTCAACGCGCGCATGAGGTCGGTTTCCTCGAAATAGAGGAAGTAGGCCGGGTCGAAGAAACCCGCCTCCTCCACCGCCCTCCACCGCAGCATGACAGCGGCACCCGCCACCCAATCCACCCGCTGCGTCGGCAGGCCCGGCGGCAAGGCCGTGCGATAGCTTTTCAGAAGCCGCGTGACGGGGCCGAAGTTCGCGGCCCTCTCCAGTTCGCTCCACAGCGTCGGAAACCGGAACGCCGCCGTCGCAGGGTTCCCGTCCGGGTGGAAGATCGCGCAGCCCGCCGCGCCAGCCTCCGGGTGCGTCTCGAGGAACCGGGCAAGGATGTCCAGAGCCTCGTTGCCCAGCCGCGCGTCGGGGTTGAGCAGGAAGACCGCCCCCGGGGGCCGATCCCGCGCCGCGAGCGCGTTGAGCACGACGTTGTTGCCCCGTCCGAACCCGTGGTTCACGGGCTCGAGGTGAAGCGTCACGCCCTCGCCCCAGCCCCGCGCCGCGTGCGCGTCCGCCAGACGCGCGGCATCTCCCGAGGGCGAGGCGTTGTCCACCACATGGATCTCGACCCGCCGCCCGCCGTGACGAAGCGCGCGGACGCTCTCGACCGCGTCGATCGTCAGGTCCGCCGTCCCGTAGTTCACGACGATGACGGCAATCTCGGCAAGCCCGCCGGCGGTCACGCATTCCTCCCGGGCTTCGGGACGAACCGCGTGAGCGCCCGCGCGCGCGTCACGCCCTCTTCCGCCAGCGCAACGCTTCCGGCACGGTCCGGACGGATCCTCCCGCCACCCGGCGCCGCAAGTCGCGTCCGGCCGGCCGGAGCGACGGCCGCGGCCGTTCCCTGCGCGTCCTTCTCCTCCTTCAGCCGAACCAGTTCCAGCCGTCCCGCAAGGGCTCCGGCAAGAAGGAAGGTCACGCTCGTCTGAGTGGCGTTCGGAATCAGGTCGATCATGTTCGCGGCAAGCACCACGGAGACCACCGCCGTCGACGGATCGAGCTCATAGCGCCGCCACCGCAGCGCAAGCGCGAAAACCGCGTAGGTCAGCAGCCCCAGCGCGCCCACATATTGGAACCACCCGCCGTTCGAGAAGATGATGATCCACTGGCCATCGACGACCGTCGTGTCGCGCCCCTGTTCGTCATAGACGCGCGCCCGCCCATAGCCGCCCCAGCCGAACATCGGCCTCTCCAGCGCCTTCTCGAGAAGGGCATCCTCCATCCTCAGCCTGTACTCGAGGGAACCTTCCCGTCCCGGCGCGACCTTCCGCACCGTCTCCACCGTCCACTCCGTCGGCGCGAGCCCGCTTGTCCGCAGGACCGGATAGACCGTCAGCGCCGTCGCGACGGCGGCCGCCGCAAGGATCTGCAGCCGGAACGGGAGGATCAGGACGACCGGAAGCAGGATGAAGGCGATCGCCACCGCCCCGAAGTTCCTGGCAAGCACCAGCGTGATCAGGATCCACAACCCGGCGACGAGGAACGCCGGCCGCCAGGGCGTCCCGCCGATCCGGGCCAGCCCGAAGGCGGCGAGCGTTGCGCAGGCGAGGAAGATCGCCAGCCACAGCGCGTGGTTCAGGAACACCACCGGACGAAAGCCGCCGTCCCGCAGGTGCTGCATCCAGTCATGCCCGAAATAGCCGTAGACCATGCTGTTGAGCTGCGGCGACATCCGGATCTCGTAGAGCGCAAGAACGGCATATCCAGCACCGGCCACCGTCAGCACCGTCAGGAGCGTCCGGTGGCTCTCCGGTGTTGCGAAGAACTTGCGGGCGAGGATGAACGGCAGGAGCGCAATGACGAGGTTCATCGCGGCGCTGCCCGCATCATAGGGCCGGAGCGCCGGCAGGATGGCCGCACCCGTAAATACCGCATCGTCGTTCGTCAGCGTCGTCCCGACGGCTCCGACGAACAGGAGCCCCATCAGCACCAGGATCACTGGCGACCGCGGAATCCAACCCGGCCGATAGATGGCGCCGCTCCGCCCCATGAAGATCGCGGCAAGCACCAGCGCAGTGACCGAGGCCACGAAATCCTTGTTCACCGCCGGCATGAACGGAAGGTTGAAGCCGCCCCGGGTGGGCAGCAGCAGATAGCCGCCGATGATGGTCGCCGCGATGGCTGCCTGAAGCCCCAGAAGCCGGAAGAACGCCAACCCCACGAACGGCCAGAGAATCAGCGCAACCGCCGTCATGCGTCTGCCTTGCCGCCGGCCCCGCCGCGGCAGCGGATCGCTTCGACCGTCAGGCCCGGAAGCGATCCGGCACAGGCGGCGTAGCGGCGGCCCAGCCGGCCCGGGTCCGTCGCCAGCCGCCAGAGCCACTCGCCGGCGAACCGGCGCACGATCGGCGGCGCGCGTCGCTGGCTCCCGGCGATGAAGTCGAGCCCGGCGCCGATCGACAGGAACCCCACCTCCGGCAGCGTCGCCCGCGCCCGTGCGGCGAAGACCTCCTGCTTCGGCGCCCCCAGCGCGACAAAGCACAGCCGCGCCCCGCTCCGGCCGATCTGCTCGATCAGGCTGTCCGCCATCGGACCCGCCGGATCGAATCCCATGGGTGGCGACAGCGTCGCCACCGTCTGGAAACCGGGATGCCTTCGCGACAGCTCCGCCGTCGCCCCGGCCAGCGCCGCCTCCGTCGATCCGATCATCGCCACCGGTGCGCCGATCCGCGCCGCAAGCCCCGCCACCGGATCGACGAGGTCCGACCCGGTCACCAGTTCGACCTCGCGCCCGGCGAGTCGCATAAGCCAGACGATCGGGTTGCCGTCGGCGGTCACGTGGGTCTGGGCGAGGTAGGCGTCACGGAAGGCCGCGCTCTGCCGCAGCTTCACCACATGGTCGAGGTTCAGGGTCGCCACTGCGAAGCCCGAACCGTTCCGCATCCGCTCTTCCATGTCCTGCATGAGCGCGGCCCGCGACGGGACGTTCACCGTCACCCCGCGCCCCGGAATCTCGTCCTGTCCGCTCCAGAACATCATGGTATGCACCTAACGCACTCGCCGGGCCGGTGGAACGGCCTTCGTCTTCGACACTACCACGGGTCCACCATCCTCCGACAGAGGCGCAGGCCCGGCCCTTTTGATCACCGCCCTGCGCCAATGCCCGGGCGGGCGTCTCCGTTCCCTCGGGCCTTGTGCGGGCGCGCTCACCAGTGCCCCGCGGCCCGCCCCGTCATCATCCGCACCGTCGCCAGCACATAGGACACCGCATCGAGCCCCAGCCCCCCGAGGAATGCCGCGAACCTCTGCGGCTGCCTGAGGAGCGCGCCGTCGAACCGCGAGAGGCGCTTCACGAGAAAATGAAACGGAACGTAGCCGTAGGGGGCGCGTGGCAGTTCCTCCCTCAGGACCCGTGCAAGCCACTCATCATCCTGCGCGGCCTCCTTCAGCAGCGCCTGCGCCTCCGCGCTCGTGGGCGCGAGCCGGCGGATCCGGCCGTACAGGGTCGCGTTGATCGCGCTGCCCACGACGATGCGCGTCTGGTGCTTCACGAGCGCCGGGATCGTGCGAATGGACTCGTAGATGAAGAATACCTCCGGATCGCCGTCGATCCTCTCGAATCGCTCGGGCTCCGACAGGAAGTCCGTCAGGACCATGGCCCGCACGAACCCGTCTTCCACCGGCAGGCCGACAGGCAGGTGGATGCGCCGGGCCACCTCCGCCCGGATGCAGTAGAGCCCGCCTGCGATCGACTTGCGGAAATCGGTCAGCTGCTCCGCCCCGGCCGCGATCAGCCGCTCCACGAACCCCAGCTTCGTCCGGTAGTGCACGATGTCCTTCACCGGGCGCCCGGTGAAGACCTGCAGCTCCGGTCGGCTCGCCACCGCGCCGACCATGCGCGAAATCGTGTCCGCCGCGATCAGCCGGCAGTCGGCGTCAAGGAACACGAAGATATCCGCCTCGGGCCGCGCAAGGGTGTGGATGAAGGCGCCGACGGTGCGGGACTTGCCCGGTTTGGGCAGGTCCAGAACGGTGAAACGGTCGCGCGTGTCCGGCTCGAGCCGCGCCACCGCGTCCTGCGCCGCCTCGGCGGTGCGGTCCCGGCATCCGTTCGCGAGGATCCAGATCCGCAGGTCGACGCGAGGGTCGCGCCCGATGTCCTGCCGCGAGAGATCCCCGATCGCATCCGCGATCGTCGCTTCCTCCTGGTGCGCCAGAACGGCCAGATCGACGACGATCCTGCCCGGTCCCATCGGCAAGGCCCTTCCACGTCAGGTCACAGGGGCCCTTGATGCCACTTCCCCGCCCCGACGGGAAGAGGATCCCCGATGATCGCCGCCCCGTCCCGGACGCGCCGGAGCGCCCCCTGACCTGACATGGTCACCCTCACGTGCCCGGCCGCAGATTGCAGGAAGATGAATCGCGCATCGCACGGCACTCAGTGCTGTAACGCCGTCCACACTCGGTCTCAGGACCGAGTTGCACTTGTCCGCGTGGGTCGGACCGCCCTTGTTCGCCACCGTTCCCCAATGGACCTCCGACAGCATTTCCCGGATCCCGGCCCCATCCGGCCAGTCCGCCTGCCCGGCGGCACCCTCGCATCGGCACCCGCGCAGCGCGGTCCGAGGGCTCCGCCCCGCGCCAATCGCACCCGGTCTCGCTTCGCACGTTCGGTCTCAACGCCGCGCAAGGCCCGCCCATGTTCTTCCCGTGTCGTCGGCCGCCACCCTTCCCCCATGGACCTCCGACAGCACTTCCCCGATCCGCGTCTCATCCGGCCAGTTCGCCTGGCCGGTGGTCCCCTCGCAGCAGCACCCGCGCAGCGCGGTCCGAGTGGTCCGCCCCCTCGCGCCCCGCGCCGCATCGCACCCGGTCTCTCTTCGCACGTTCGGCTTCGAGGCCAAGCTGCGTGCGCGCAGTCTTCGCGCGTCATGGGCCGCCACCCTTCCCCGATCGACGTCCGACAGCACTTCCCCGATCCGCGTCTCATCCGGCCAGTCCGCCAGCCCGGCGGCCAGGCGGCCCCCTCGGCTGACCGCATCTGCCCAATCCGCGGGTTGGCTCGCGATGCTGGCGCTTCGTCCGCGCACCTTCGTCGGGCCTCGCCGCCCGCGCCGGTCCGCTTACCCCCGGGGTGCCTCCTCCGACGTGGGTTCGGCGGGATGCGCCAGTGCCCCGGAAACCTGATCCGACGACGATCAGCCTGCCGTCCTGACTCCCTCTCCCGATCCTCTGCCCAGGCCCGGCCCGCATTCGGACGCGCTGCACCCTGCATGACCTCGCAGGCCGCCCACCCGCGTCCGCGCCGCCCGCTCAGTCCGGCCGCCAGCCCACCGCAACCCGGAACGACAGCTGGTTCACCCCGTTCTCGCGGAGATAGCTCACATCCCGCGCCAGCTGGCGGATGATGAGCCAGCCGAACCCGCCCTCGGGCATCTCCTCGATCGGGACGGTAGGGTCCAGCCTGTCCCCGAACGGCAGCTCGTCGTCCGGCATCGGCCGGCCCTCGTCCGTGACCGACACGAGGATGCCCTCGCGAGTCTGGCGCAGGCCAAGGATCATCTCCCCGTCCCGACGCCAGGCGTAGGCGTGCTCGGCGACGTTGTTCATGACTTCGGCCAGCACGACCTCGACCGTCGTGATCTCCTCCTCCGAAAGCGCCATGCGGCCAAGCCTGCTCCGCACCTCGGCAAGCGCGTCACGGATGGACCGGTTCCGGGCGAGGACCGGCAGGGTGAACCCGGGGAGAGCCTCTGCGGGGCGGGTGGAAAGCGTACCCATCGGATCAGTCCGCGTGGACCTGCCCGGCGAACGCATCCTCGGCGCGGGCGTGAACCTTCACGATCTCGTCGAGACGCGTCAGCCGGAACACCTTCGCGACAGCCGGCTGGAGGCCCGCAAGCTCCAGCGTCCGCTCCGACCCCAGGTGCTTCATCACGGCGATGATGGCCCCGAGTCCGCTGCTGTCCACGAAATTCACACGGGCAAGGTCAAGCACGACGCGCTGATGCCCGGCTTCGGTGGCGGTGCGCATCGCGTCGCGGAACTGCACCGCCGCGGCGGCGTCGATCCGGTCGTCCATCACGCGGACAAGCAGATCGCCATCGACTTCTGTCACATCGAGTTTCATTGATCTTCCCTTTCGACGTCCCGCGCACGGTAGACGCCACCCGTTATCATTCTGTAATCACGCACCGGGAAACCCCCGGCATAAGGACGTCATCATGAACGAAGTCTTCATCGCGGGGGCCGCGCGGACGCCCATCGGCGGCTTCCAGGGCGCCTTCGCCGAAACGCCCGCCGCCGTCCTCGGCGGCGCCGCCCTCGCCGCCGCGATCCGCGACGCGCGCCTTTCCGCCGCGACGGTGGAAGAGTGCCTCATGGGCTGCGTGCTCCCCGCCGGCCAGGGCCAGGCGCCCGCCCGGCAGGCCGGCTTCGCCGCGGGCCTCTCCGAGGACGTGCCCGCCACCACCGTCAACAAGATGTGCGGTTCGGGCATGAAGGCCGCGATGATCGCCTTCGATCAGATCGCGCTCGGCGCCTCCCGCATCGTCGCGGCGGGCGGGATGGAGAGCATGACGCTCGCCCCCTACCTCCTGCCGAGGATGCGCGGCGGCGCGCGGCTCGGCCATGCGCAGGTCGTCGACCACATGTTCCTCGACGGGCTCGAGGACGCCTACGACAAGGGCCGTCTCATGGGCACCTTCGCCGAGGACTGCGCGGAAGCCTTCCAGTTCACGAGGGAGGACCAGGACGCCTACGCGCTCCGCTCGCTCGAGAACGCGCTCGATGCGCAACGCTCGGGGGTCTTCGCGCGCGAGGTCACGCCGGTGACCGTCACCACCCGCAAGGGCGAGGTCACCGTGTCGGAGGACGAACAGCCGAAGACGGCCCGGCCCGAGAAGATCCCGACCCTCAAGCCCGCCTTCCGCAAGGACGGGACCGTCACGCCCGCGAACTCCTCCTCGATCTCCGACGGCGCCGCCGCCCTGATCCTCGCCTCCGGCGCGGCGGCCGAGGCGCACGGCCTCTCCCCCCGCGCGCGCCTGCTCGGCCACGCCTCCCACGCCCAGGCGCCCGGCCTCTTCACGACAGCGCCGGTCCCCGCCGCGCGCAAGCTTCTCCACCGCCTCGGATGGGATGCCGCCGATGTCGACCTCTGGGAGGTGAACGAGGCCTTCGCCGTCGTCCCGATGGCCTTCATGCGCGAAATGGGCCTCCCCCGCGAAATCGTGAACGTCAACGGCGGCGCCTGCGCGCTCGGCCACCCCATCGGCGCCTCCGGCGCCCGCATCGTCGTCACGCTCCTCAACGCGCTCGAAACCCGCGGCCTCAAGCGCGGCATCGCCGCCATCTGCATCGGCGGCGGCGAAGGAACCGCCGTTGCCATCGAACGGCTTTAGCTTCTATCTGCCTTCAAGTATCCTCGGGGGGGCTCGGCCGGCAGGCCGAGCGGGGGGCAGACAGCCCCCCTCCCCCGCCCGCACACCGGAGCCGCGATGCCGGACTACGCGACCCTCTCCAAGACCATCGCCGCCCTGACGGAGGGCGAAACCGACACCGTGGCGCTCATGGCCACCGTCGCCTGCGAGCTCCACCATTCCGACGACCGCTTCGACTGGACCGGCTTCTACCGGGTCACCGAACCGGGCCTCCTCAAGATCGGCCCCTACCAGGGCGGCCACGGCTGCCTCGTCATCCCCTTCGACCGCGGCGTCTGCGGCGCGGCGGCGCGCACCGGGGAAATCCAGCTCGTCCCCGACGTCGACGCGTTTCCCGGCCATATCGCCTGCTCCTCCTCCACGCGCTCCGAAATCGTCCTTCCCGTCCGCAACGCCTCGGGCGACCTCATCGGCGTCCTCGACATCGACAGCGACCGGCCCGCGGCCTTCACGAACGAGGACGCCCGCGCGCTCGAGGCGATCCTGACCGCGGTCTTCGCCCGATGACGCCCCTGCTCGGGCGCTGCCTCTGCGGCGCCATCACCTTCCGCGTCACGGCCCCGCCCACCGATGCCTCGGCCTGCCATTGCAGCCAGTGCCGCCGCCAGTCCGGCAACTACTGGGCCTCCGCGAACGTCCCCGCCACGGCGCTCGAGATCGAGGGGGAGCCGCGCTGGGTTGCGGCCAGCCCCATGGCGCGGCGCGGATTCTGCGCCGACTGCGGCTCCTTCCTCTTCTGGCAGGGCACCGGAGAGACATCGGTCGCCTTCGCCCTCGGCGCGCTCGACACGCCCACCGGCCTGAGGATCGAGCGCCACATCTTCACCGCCGACAAGGGCGACTGGTACGACATCGCGGACGGGCTGCCGCAGCGCCCGTGACGGACGACCTCTACGCGCCCCCGGACACCCCGCTCGAGATCCTGCACCAGGACCACGGGATCCTCGTCGTCAACAAGCCCGCAGGACTCCTCTCCGTCCCCGGCAAGGGCGCGCACCTGTCGGACTGCCTCATCGCCCGCATCCATCGCGCCTTCCCCGAGGCGCTCCTCGTCCACCGGCTCGACCGCGACACCTCGGGCGTGATGATCTTCGCCCTCACCCCCCACGCCCAGCGCCACCTCGGCCTCCAGTTCGAGAAGCGGCAGGCGAAGAAGGTCTACCTCGCCCGCGTCTGGGGCGAGATGGCAGAGAAGACCGGCACCGTCGACCTGCCCCTGACCGTCGACTGGCCGAACCGCCCGCGTCAGAAGGTGGACCATGTGGAGGGGCGCCCCGCCGTCACCGACTGGCGCGTGGTGAGGATCGAGGACGGGACGACCCGAGTCCGGCTCTACCCGCACACCGGGCGGTCCCACCAGCTTCGCGTGCACATGGCCGAGATCGGGCACCCAATCCTGGGCGATCCGTTCTATGCGACCGGCCCGGCGCGCGACGCGCCCCGCCTGATGCTTCACTCCGAAAGCCTGCGCATCCGGCATCCGGACGGTGGGGCGGGGGTGAGCTTCTCGGCCAGGGCACCGTTCTGACCGGGCAGGGGGGCTCTGCCCCCGTCGCGCTGGCGCGCGACTCCCCCGGGATATTTGCAGGTCGATGGAAGCCCGGGGTCAGGCGCCCCAGTCCGTCGACTGCATTTCCCTGAGCCGACTCGCCGTCCGTTCGAACTCGAAGGCGCCCGCACCTTCGATGTAGAGCCGTTCGGGGATGTCGGCAGCGGTCATGACCAGCCGCACCCTCGCCTCGTAGAGCGCGTCGATCAGCGTCACGAAGCGCTTGGCCTCGTTGTAGTTCTCGGACGACAGGCGCGGCACGCCCTCGAGGATGAGGAGCCGGAGCGCCCCGGCGACGGCGAGATAGTCGGCGGGGCCGAGCGGCTTGGCGCAGAGATCCCAGAACGACGCGCGCCCCGCGCCGTTGCGGAACACCGGGATCTCGACGTCGCGGCCCTTGACCTTCAGGACCAGCGGACTGCCGCCTCCGCCGCCGGACACGTCGCGCCAGATGTCCGACACGGCATCCCGCGCCGCCGCGTCGGCCGGGTGGAAGTAGACCTGCGCGCCCGCGAGCCGGTCCTGCCGGTAGTCGCGGTCCGCCGCCAGTTCCCGCACCGCCATGCGGTCCTTCAGCAGCGCGATGAAGGGCAGGAAGAGCGCGCGGTTCAGCCCGTCCTTGTAGAGGTCGTCAGGCGGGCGATTGGAGGTGGTGACGACCACGACCCCCGCCTCGAACAGCTTCTGGAAGAGCCGCCCGACGATCATCGCGTCCGCGATGTCGGTGATCTGCATCTCGTCGAACGACAGGAGCCGCACCTCCGCCGCGATCCGATCCGCCACGGGCAGGATCGCGTCGTCGACGCCGCGCCTGCGCGCCTCGTTCAGCCCCGCCTGCACCTCCTGCATGAAGGCGTGGAAGTGGACGCGGCGCTTGTCCTCGATGGCGACCGAAGCGTGGAAAAGGTCCATCAGCATGGACTTCCCCCGTCCCACGCCGCCCCAGAGGTAGAGCCCCTTCGGCACCTCCGGCGCCCTGACGAAAAGCCCGCGCAGCCCCTTCCGCTCCGCCTTCGCCTCGAGGGCCTGCCGGATACGTTCGAACTCCGGCAGGACTGCCTCCTGCGCGGGGTCGGCGGTCAGACGCCCCTCCCCCGCAAGCCGGGTGTAGATCTCCACAAGGCTCTCGCTCATGGCTCTCCTGTTAAGCCGGGCGGCGGCGCGAGAAAAGCTGATCGCTGCGTTCAGAAAGACTGAATTGACGGCAGGTCAGCTTTGCTGTCCTGTCCGCCCCATGACCTCCGCCGTCTCCCGCGCTCCTCTCCTGACGCCCGTGCTTCTCGCCGGGTCCGCGATCCTGCTCCTGAGCTTCGCGGTCCGGTCTGCCTTCGGTCTGTTCCAGATCCCCGTGGCCGAGGAATTCGGATGGGCGCGGGCCGAGTTCTCCTTCGCCATCGCGCTCCAGAACCTCGCCTGGGGGCTCGGACAACCGTTCTTCGGCGCCATCGCCGAGAAGATCGGGGACCGGAAGGCGATCATCCTGGGCGCGCTGCTCTATTCCGTTGGGCTCATCCTGTCGTCGGCGGCGACGCTGCCCTGGCAGCACGACCTCCTCCAGATCCTCGTGGGCTTCGGCATCGCCGGCACCGGCTTCGGCGTGATCCTCGCCATCGTCGGCCGCGCCTCCTCCGCCGAGAACCGGTCCATGTCGCTCGCCATCGCGACCGCCGCGGGCTCCGCGGGGCAGGTCGTCGGTCCGCCGGTGATCGAATTCCTGCTGGGCCAGTATCCGTTCCAGACCGTCTTCGCGATCCTCGGGATCGCCGTCCTGTCCGTCCTTCTGTTCCTGCCGCTCCTCGCGGCCCCGCCCAAGGCCACGAAGGCCGAGCTCGAGGAGACGATGGGCGCCGTGCTCAACCGCGCCTTCCGCGATCCGTCGTACACGCTGATCTTCGTGGGCTTCTTCTCCTGCGGCTACCAGCTGGGTTTCATCACCGCCCACTTCCCCGCCTTCGTGACCGAGATGTGCGGGCCGATCGACCCGGGCGGACTGCTCGCCGGCATGGGCATCACCACGACCTCGGCGCTCGGCGCCGCCGCCATCGCCGTGATCGGGTTCTTCAACATCGCGGGAACGCTGACCGCAGGCTGGCTCGGCAGCCGCTTCCAGAAGAAGAACCTGCTCGCCCTCATCTACACGGGGCGCACGGTTGCCGCCGCGGCGTTCATCCTCCTGCCGATGACGCCCACCTCCGTCCTCGTCTTCTCGGCCGTCATGGGCGCGCTCTGGCTTGCCACCGTGCCGCTGACCTCGGGGCTGGTCGCGCACATCTACGGGCTGCGCTACATGGGCACGCTCTACGGCGTCGTCTTCCTGTCCCACCAGATCGGCAGCTTCCTCGGCGTCTGGCTCGGCGGGCGGATGTACGACATCACCGGCGACTACACGCTCGTCTGGTGGATCGGCGTGGGCGTGGGCGCCTTCTCCGCCCTCGTCCACCTGCCGATCCGGGAACGCCGGCCCGCGCTCGCCGCCGCCTAGCCGCGCCAGCGGCGGAGGATGTAATCGCAGGTCATCAGGTCGAGGTGCGCGCCGCCCCCGTTCTTGAAGAGCGTGATGTCCTCCGGCGCGCGGTCGAACTTGTCGAGCGCATAGTAGTCCGCGATCACGTCGACCTTCGAGATCAGACCCTGTTCCAGCGGAATCTTCAGCTCCCCGATGTGGTGAAGCGTCGTGTCGCAGCTGTCCACGAAGAGGCGGGCCCGCGTCAGCGCCACGTCGTCCGCCTCGCGCATGTCGGGCCGGTAGGCGCCGATCAGGTCGATGTGCTGGCCGGGGCGCAGCCATTCGCCCTTCAGCACCGGCTCCATCGACATCGTGGCGCAGGTGACGATATCGGCCTCCCCCACCCCCGCTTCGAGGTCCCGCACGGCCTCCATCCCCGTCTCGGTCGCCAGCGCCTCCGCCTTCTCCATTGTCCGGTTCCAGATCAGGAACCGCGCCCCGGGAAAGAGTGCGCCATAGGCCTCCCTGAGCGACCGGGCCACCGTGCCGGCGCCCACGATCAGCACCACCCTGCTGTCCTTCCGCGCCAGCCGCGAGGCCGCGAGCAGCGAATCGCCTGCCGTCTTCCACTTGGTCACCAGATGAAAGTCGATGATCGCCGACAGCGTCCCGTCCGCGTCGGAATAGAGGTTCACGCCCCCGTTCACCGCGGGACGGCCCGCACTCAGGTTTCCCGGAAAGATCGTCGCCGACTTCACCGCGATCCCCAGCCCGTCGATCCACGCCGCGCGGTTCAGGAGCGTGTCGCCCCGCCGGTAGAGGAACGTGTCCGCGATCTCGGCCTTGGGAAGCCGGTGCCCCTCCGCCAGCGCCGCGATCAGCCCCAGCCAGTCGAGCTTCGCCTCTCCCTCCGCAAAGGGAATCATCTCCACCGTCATGCCCCCGCCTCCTCCTCGGTCAACAACCCCTCGGCGATGAGCCGCGCCGTCCAGCCGGCGGGCCCGTCGAACAGGTGCCCCTGCCACCCCCGCGCCTCCGCCGCGCGGATGTTGTCCGCCCGGTCGTCCGCGAACAGAAGCCTCTCCGGCGTGGTCCCGGAGTCAGCCTCCACGATCCGGTAGATCATCGGGTCGGGCTTCATCACGCCCAGATGGCCGGAGATGTAGCGTCGGTCGAACTCGCCAAGCCAGTCGTAATGCGCCTCCGCCAGCGCGAAGGTCTCCACCCCGAAGTTCGACAGCGCGAAGACCGGCACGCCCCGCGCCCTCAACGCCCTGAGGATCGCGACCGTCTCCGGGATCTCCGGCGCCGCCATCTCGATCCAGCGGTCCCGCCACATGGCGATCTCGGCGGCCCATGCGGGGTGTGCCGCCGCCGTCCCGGCGACCAGGTCCGCGAAGCTCTCGCCCATGTCGACCCGCGCGTTCATGCCCGCAAGGTCCACCTCGGCGAAGAGCCGCGCCCGCCGTTCCGGTCCGATGACGCGGTCGTAGAATCCCTCGGGGTCCCAGCGCAGCAGGACGTTCCCGATGTCGAAGACCACCGCCCCGATGCCCGCCATCCCGCTCTCCCGCCGTGTCCCCCCCAACTCCTAGCCGGGTCCGCGTGCGATGCGAAGGGGTCAGCGTGCCCGTGGCGGCGGGCTGACCGGCACGCGCCGCGCCACGGCCTCCCGCCAGACAAGGATCAGCCCCGCCGACAGGATCAGCGCGATCCCCGCGAAGGCGACCGCATCGGGAAGCTCGCCGAAGATCGCCCAGCCCCAGAACACCGACAGCGGGATCGCCGCATACTCGATCGGCGCGACCAGCGCCGCTTCCGACAGACGATACGCCTGCCCGATGGCATAGCCGCCCGCCGCGCTCGCGAAGCCGATGAAGACCATGAGTCCCAGATCCCCCCACCCCGGCCACACCCAGCCGCGCAGCAGGAAGTCGAGCGACGGGTCCCCCGTTCCCGCCCACCCGCCGTGCCCCGCCACCAGTCCCACAAGCGCGCTCGACACCACGAAGGACACCTGAATGTAGAAGATCAGCGCCCCCGCCCCGTCCGTCGCCCCGATCTTGCGCGTCAGCGTGTGCATCCCGGCGTAGCACACCGCCGCCAGCAGCGGCAGGAGCGAGGCCGGCTGGAACGCCTCCGTCCCCGGCCTGAGGACGATCGCCACGCCGACAAGCCCCAGAGCCACGGCGCCCCACCGCCGGGGCCCCACCGTCTCGCCCAGGAACACCACCGAGGACAGCGCGATGAGCAGCGGGCAGACGAAGAAGATCGCGACCGCCTCGGCCAGCGGCATGGCGGCCAGCGCCATGAAAAAGAAGACGTTCGACAGCACGACAAGCAGCCCGCGCCACAGATGCAGCCCGAGCCGCGTCGTCCGCACAGACCCCAACCCGCCCGAAAGCGGCAGGATCAGCGCGACGACGACCAGCAGCCCCACGGAAGAGCGGAAGAAGATCAGCTGATGCAGCGGGTAGTCCCCGCTCAGGAACTTGATCAGCATGTCGTTGGCCGAGAACGCAAAGGTCGAGGCCAGCGCCCAGAGCGCGCCCGCCATGGGCGCGGATCGTGAATCGGTGAGGGTCATGCGCCTTCGCCTACGCCCGCCCGCCGCCGGGGTCTATCCCCCTCGCGTCGCCGCCCGCACCGCCCGGTCGAGCGCATCGCGGAACCGCGACCGGTCGGCCCTGGAAAAGGCCCGACCGCCGCCCTGACGGAACGGGTCCGCCGCCCGCAGGTCCGCCATCAGGTCCCGCGTCGCGAGAACCTGCCCGATGTTCCGCTCGGTGAACGCCTCCCCGTCGTGCTTCAGGACCCGCACCCCCGCCGCCACGCATTTCGCGGCCAGCGGCACGTCCCCCGTCACGACCACATCCCCCGGTCCCGCCCTCTCGGCGATCCACTTGTCCGCCTCGTCCGCGCCTTCGGCCACGTAGACCATTTCGACCAGCGGATTGGCCGAAGGCCGTATCCCCCCGTTCGACACCATCCTCACGGGAACATGCAGCCGCGTCGCCACCTCCTCCACCTCGGCCTTCACCGGGCAGGCATCGGCATCGACGTAGATCACGCCCCCATCGCCTCCGCATGGAACCGCACATGCGCCTCCATGAAGGAGGCCACGAAGAAGTACGAGTGATCGTATCCCGCCTGCATCCGGAACGCCCCCGGCTGCCGCCGCGCCGCCATCGCCTCGGCCAGCGCCTCGGGGCGCAAGAGATGCAGGAACTGGTCCTTCGCCCCCTGATCCACCAGCAGCTCCCCCGGGAACCCCGACTCCCGCATCAACAGGGTCGCATCGTGGCCAGCCCACACGGCCTCCTCCGCCCCCAGATAGGCCCCGAACTGTTTGCGGCCCCAGTCGCTCGCCACCGGATGCGCGATGGGCGCGAAGGCCGAGACCGAGGCGAACCGCCCCGGATAGCGCATCCCGACGGTCAGCGCGCCGTGGCCCCCCATCGAATGCCCGGTGATCCCCTGCCGCTCCTCGTCGACCGGGAAAGCGGCGAACAGCACCTTCGGCAGATCTTCCGTCACATAGTCCCACATCCGGAAATGCGGCGCCCACGGCGCCGCCGTCGCGTTGACGTAAAACCCCGCACCCTGCCCCAGGTCGTAGTCCGAATGATCGGCGACCCCGTCACCCCGCGGGGAGGTGTCGGGGAAGACGACCGCGAGTCCCTCCCGCGCGGCCCACCCCTGCGCCCCCGCCTTCACCATGGCGTTCTCATGCGTGCAGGTGAGCCCCGACAGGAACCACAGCACCGGGACCGGCCCCTTCTCCGCCGCCGGCGGCAGGAACAGCCCGAAGGTCATCTCGCCCGCCGTCGCCACGGACCGGTGCCGATAGACGCCCTGGACGCCGCCGAAGGCGCGGTTCTCCGATATTGTCTCCACGCTATCCCCTCCTCACAGCGGCCCGAGCCAGGCGATCACCGCCGGGAACGTCAGGACCGACAGGACCGTCGACACGAGGATCGACGCCGACACCCGCTTCGGCGCCACCCCGTAGTGCTGGGCAAGGATGAAGACGTTGCCCGCCACCGGCAAGGCCGCCGCCGCGATCATCACTCCCGCCGCATAGGGCTCCACCGGAAAGATCACCAGCGCCGCTACCGCCACCGCCGCCGGATGGATCACCAGCTTCGACGTCGACAGCCACAGCGCCACCCCCATCCGCTCCGCCGACTTCGACGCGAGCGACGCGCCGATGGCGAAGAGCGCCCCCGGGGTGGCCGCGGCGCCCAGGATCGTCAGGAACTCGGCGAAGGGTCCCGGGATCGGCAGGGCCAGCGCCGACCAGGCGAACCCCGCCACCAGCGACATGATCATCGGGTTCTTGAGAAGCCCCTTCACCACGGACCACAGGATGCCGACCGACACCCGCCCGTCCCGCCGCGCGGTGATGAGGATGACGATCAGGCTCCCGAACACGGTGACATCGATGGCCAGCACCACCATCACCGGCCCGATCGCCGCCTCGCCCAGCAGCATCGCCAGCATCGGCAGCCCCAGGAACCCGACGTTCCCGATCACCCCGCACTGCGCCTCGACCGCCGCCTCCTCGAGCCCGCGCCCCCGGATCAGCGACACCGCCACCATGAACAGGTAGACCACCACCGTGGCCGACAGATAGGCGAGCACGAACTCCCGCGTCAGCACCTCGCCAAGGCTCAGGTTCGCCGCAAAGCGGAAGATCATGGCCGACAGCGCGAAGTAGAAGACGAATTTCGTGAGCCAGGCCGTCGCCTCGTCCGTGAAGAACCCCGTCCGCCCGGCGGCGTAGCCAAGGCCGATCAGCGCGAAGAACGGCAGGGTCTGGAGCAGGACGGGAAGCATCGCCGCAGCCCTAGACGGAATCCCGCGCGAGTTAAACCAGCTTCATCTCGGGACAAATACTCTCGGGGGTGAATTGGCCCGGCACGGGCCAAGAGGGGGCAGACAGCCCCCTCTACCCGCTCCCGATCAGGATCCCGGCGGCCAGCACGAGGCTCCCCCCCAGCACCACCTGGAAGGCCGCCCGCAGGAACGGCGTCTCCATGTAGCGCTTCTGGATCCAGGCGATCGCCCAGAGCTCCACGAACACCACGATCAGCGCGATGGTCGTCGCGGTCCAGAAATGCGGGATGAGGTAGGGCAGCGCGTGCCCAAGCCCCCCGACCGTCGTCATCACCCCCGCCGCGATCCCCCGCTTGACGGGCGAGCCCCGCCCCGAGATCCGCCCGTCGTCCGACGCGGCCTCCGTGAACCCCATGGAGATCCCCGCACCCACCGAAGCCGCCAGCCCCACGAGGAACGTCGTCCAGGGGTCCTGCGTCGCGAAGGCCACCGCGAAGATCGGCGCGAGCGTGGAGACCGACCCGTCCATCAGCCCTGCAAGCCCCGGCTGCACCCAGGTGAGGATGAACTGCCTGTGCGCGGCGCGCGCCTCGCGCGACTTCTCGTCCTCGTCGAGATGCCGCGCCTCGAGCGCCCCGGCCTTCATCGTATGCCCCGCCTCCGCCGCGGCAAGGTCGCCCAGCAGCGCCCGCGTCTCGGCATCCGACGTCCGCCCCGCGGCCTGCCGGTAGAACGCCTCGGCCTGGCGCTCCATGGCCTCCGCCTCCTCGCGCATCCGTTCGATGCCCAGGTTCTCCGTCAGCCACACCGGCCGCCGCGCGTAGTAGCCCGACACGTGCTCGCGCCGGATCAGCGGGATGAACTCTCCGAACCGCTTGCGGTGCCGTGCGATCAGGCGGCGGCGGTGCTCGTCCTCCTCCGCCGCCATGCCGTCGAAGATCGCGGCCGAGGCGGGGTACTCGGCCCGCAGCCGTTCGGCGTAGGTGCGGTAGATCCGCGCGTCGTCCTCCTCGGAGGCGATGGCGAGCGCGAGGATCTCCTGTTCGCTCAGATCCGAGAACCGGCGGCGCTGCGTAAAGGCGGGGATCATCCGGAGCATCCAGTTTGGAATCGTTCTAAACAGGAGGTAGCGGACGCCGTGTGAGCCGGCAAGGGCACTTCTGATAATACTATACCGTTCAGTTCATTTCGCGCTTGCGAATCGCCGCGGCGTCCGTGTAGATGAGACTATCTGAACTATACCGTTCAGTATGAATCAAGCTACAGGATCACAGCGATGTCCTCCAAGACACTTCTCCTCGCCCTCGCCGCCTCCGCCGCACTTCTGTCCCCCGCAGTGGCCACGCAGGCCGCGGCCCAGACTGCCTGCACCCAGCTCGAAAGCAGCGCGGGCCTCAGCGGCGACGAATGCGGCAAGCTCACCACAGCGCAGATCGCCGTCCTCCACGGCGACCGCGCCGGCGGCTGACCCTCTTTCCAGCAGCTCCCGGGCGGGCTTCGGCCCGCCCGCATCTTCCAGGCCTTGAACAAACTGAACCGTGCAGTTTATATACCTCTCGGAAACCGCATGGGATCTCATGAACGCTCCCCAGGATATCACCCGTCAGGGTCGCAAGGTCGCCCAGGTGCTCGACGGCGCCCGGGCCGTCTTCATGCGTGACGGCTTCGAAGGTGCGAGCGTGGACGAGATCGCGCGCGAGGCCGGCGTCTCCAAGGCCACGCTCTACAGCTACTTCCCCGACAAGCGCCTGCTCTTCATGGAAGTCGCGAAGCTCGAATGCGCCCGCCAGGCCGAGGCCGCCTGCGACCGCGGGCGACTCGTCGGCCCGCCGGCCGAGGTGCTCTTCCAGACCGCGACACGCATGACCCGCTTCTTCATCTCGGATTTCGGGCGGCAGGTCTTCCGCATGTGCGTCGCCGAAAGCGATCGCTTCCCCGAACTCGGGCGCGAGTTCTATGCCTCGGGACCGATGATGGTCCGCAAGATGCTGGTGGACTACCTGACCGAGGCGGCCGCGCGCGGCGACCTCGTTATCGACGACATCGAACTTGCCGCCGACCAGTTCCCCGAACTCTGCAAGGCGTCGATCCACGCGCCGCTGTTGCTCGGCATCAAGACGAGTTTCAGCGACGCGGAACTCGACCGCGTCATCCGCGGCGCGGTCGATACCTTCCTGGCGCGCTACGGCGCAAAGTCCTGATCAGCCCACGAAGTTCTGCGTCAGCCAGAACTGCCCGCAATACTGCCCGTCCCCGAACGCCGCAGCCGTGCTGACCCGCGTCACGCCGGGATCGAGGATGTTCCGCCGGTGCCCCGCCGAGTTCATCCACAGGCCCACCGCGTGTCGCGCCAGGCTCGCGTAGCTGTGCGCATCCAGCCTCTCTCCCGACCGGCTCGCAAAGCTGCACGACGCGCTGTCGAGGATGCGGAAGTGCTGCCCGTCGATCCTGTAGCGGTGCACCATCCCGATGTTCTCGGCGCCCTTGCTCGCCGCCACGTTCGCGGCGCGGATCCGCTCCGTCAGTGACGACGCCCCCGTCACCCCGCTCCGGTGCGACAGCTGGCCCGAGCGCGCCATCCAGCGGCTATGCGCCTCGGCCACCTCGACGAGCGCCGACTTCGCCGGTCCGAGCGGGCGCAGGCCCGCGCGGCAGCGCTCGAAATTCACCTCGGCGCGGACGACCGCATCGAGAAGTCTCTGGTCTACCCGCGCAGGGACCAACTGGTCGGCCCCCGCCGGATAGTCCTTCGTGCAAGCAGACGCCGTCGTGGCAGCGATGGCGATGGCAACCCCGACGGCGACCCCGAATAGGTTCGCCTTCATGGACCCCTGCAGTCTGCTTCATTGCCCCCACGGCAAGTCGATCATGCAAAGGAATGCGGCGACAAGTGGGCAGGTCCGTCGAGAGACCGCTAACGGCTCAGAAAGCTTGGGATAACTGTTTCTTTCCTGTGGATAATTCCATCAGGCGTACCACCACCGTTCAGCGATCCGCCCAGAGTCCATGTCCCAAAGGGCTCCAAGCCGCGGGGAATGGTGCAATCGTGTCGAATGCGCGATCAGTGTGTCCACCGGAATCGCGTGGAAGCCTTGCCGGACGGCTGGCGCCTCGGGCCAGTCGGGCGTCGGAGGGATTGGCCGCAGTTTCGCCACGATCGCGGCAGGCGCCTGCTCTGCAATGCCCACCCCGGCCTCGTCCAGCGCCCTGGCCGCCTCCCGCACCAGCGCTGCCGCCCCGGGCACCCGCTCGGGCGAAATCCGCAGCGCGACCGTGACCGGCACATCCGCCGCATTGCCCCTCAACCGCGCGGCCACCGCCTCCGCCCCCGGCCCCTCGACCGAAAGCTCACGCACGGCCGTCCCCGCCGCCGTCAGCGCGATCCGGCCATGCCGCCGCGCCTCCGCCGCCCACGCCGGATCGGCCATGTTCACCGCATCCACGCGCCCCGTCTTCAGCGCCTCGAGCCGCGCCATGGGCGCCGCGATCCGCAACACCTCGACCCGCTCGAACCAGCCGGCCACGCCGTCCTTCCAGTGCCGCTCCACCCGCCGCAGGACGGCACGCTCTTCCGTCCGCCCCGGCTCCATCCGGTAGAGCCCCGTACCAAGCCCCTCAGCCATCGCCCGCTCGGGCGCATGCGCGGGCAGCATCACCAGCTGCGGATCGGCCAGCAGGAACGGCAGCCCCGGCCGCCCCTCCCGCAGCACCACCTGCACCTCGTGCGGCCCCACGCGCCTGACCTGCGCGATCAGCCCTGCCACGACGGCGGCGCTGCCCGCCATGTGCATCCGCAGGGTCGCCACCACATCGTCCGCCCCGAACGCCCGCCCGTCATGGAACACTGCGTCCTCGCGCAGCCGGATCGTCCAGACCCGCGCATCCGCGCTCGCCTCCCACCCCGTGGCAAGCTCCCCCCGGATCGCGCCATCCGCGCCGATCTCGGTCAGGCAGTCGAACACCGCCCCGTGCCCCGCGATCCGCAGGATCGGATCGAACGGGCGCCGCCCGTCGAACGCGCCCATCGGCCGCCCGGTCAGCCCCAGCCGCAGTGACCCGCCACGCTCCGGCAGCGCGTGCGCAGGCGCGCCCGACACGGCGACAACGCCCGCCGCCGCACCCAGTCCCAGAAGATCCCGCCTGCTGATCCGCCGCATCACCGCACCTCAGACCCGGACCACGCGCCGAAGCTGGTCGGTCGTCCGCACCAGTTCCGCGCTGATCCCCGGCTCGGACAGCGCATGTCCCGCCCGCGGCACGATCACCAGCCGCGAACGGGGCCATGCCTCGTGCAGCCGCTGCGCGGAGACGGGCGGGCAGATCATGTCGTACCGCCCCTGCACGATGGTCCCCGGAACCTCGGCGAGATGGTCCATGTTCCGCAGAATCTGCCCGTCCTCCTCAAGGAAGCCGCCGTTGATGAAGTAGTGATTCTCCAAACGCGCGAAGGCCCGGGCGTATTCCGCGGGACTTTCGCCCCCCGGTCCGTCGTTCTCGATCGACGCCAGCGTGTTCTCCCAGCTCGCCCAGGCCCGCGCGTGGCGCGTCTCGATCATCAGGTCGCCCGAGAAGAGCCGCCGGTGATAGGCCCGGATCAGGTCGTCGCGCTCGTCCTCCGGGATCGGGTCGAGGAACCTCTGCCACACGTCCGGCCAGAATTGCCCCGCGCCGCCGCCGTAGAACCACCGAAGCTCGGCCTGCGTCATCAGGAACACGCCGCGCAGGATCAGGTGCAGCGCCCTCTCGGGATGCGTCTGCGCATAGATCAGCGCCAGCGTCGCGCCCCAGCTGCCGCCGAACACGAACCAGCGGTCCACGCCCATCACCGCCCGGATCCGCTCGATATCGCGGACGAGGTGCCAGGTCGTGTTCGCCTCCACGCTCGCGTGCGGGCGCGAGCGGCCGCAGCCGCGCTGGTCGAACAGGATGATCCGGTAGTGGCTCGGGTCGAAATAGCGCCGCATCGCGGGGCTGCACCCGCCGCCGGGACCGCCGTGCAGCACGATGACCGGCACGCCGTCGGGGTTCCCGCACTGTTCCACATAGATCCGGTGGCCGTCGCCCACGTCGAGCATCCGCTGATCGAACGGGTCGATCGACGGATACAGGAACGCGCCCGCGCTCTTTTGACCTGCCACCTTGTCCATGATCGACCTATATAACGCGCCGTCCCGCCCCGCCATAAGCCGGGCGTTCAAAAAGATGGAGCATCAGATGCAAGCCGCAACGAACACCGTCGACACGGCCGAAGTGGCGAAGTTCGAGGCGATGGCCGCCGAATGGTGGAACCCCAACGGCAAGTTCAAGCCGCTCCACATGCTGAACCCCTGCCGACTCGACTACATCACCCAGCAGATCGCTGCCGAATTCGGCCGCGACCTTTCCGGGCAGCGCCCGTTCGAAGGCCTCCGCCTCCTCGACATCGGCTGCGGCGGCGGGCTCCTGTCGGAACCCATGGCCCGCCTCGGCGCCACCGTCGTCGGCGCCGACGCCGCGCCCCGCAACATCCCGGTGGCCCGCATCCATGCAGAGCAATCCGGGCTCGACATCGACTACCGCCACACCACCGCCGAAGACCTCGCCGCCGCGGGTGAAGAGTTCGACGTGGTCCTGAACATGGAGGTGGTGGAACACGTCGCCGACCCGCAGGGCTACCTCACCGCCTGCCGGATGCTCCTCAAGCCCGGCGGGCTCATGATCTGCTCCACCATCAACCGCAACCCCAAGAGCTTCGCCATGGCGATTGTGGGCGCCGAGCACATCATGCGCTGGCTGCCCAAGGGCACGCACGAATGGCGGAAGTTCATCACTCCGGACGAACTCTACGGGATGCTGCGGGAGGCGGGGCTGGACCCGGTGGACCGGAAGGGATTCGTCTTCAACCCGGTGACGTGGTCCTGGCGCCTCTCGGACCGGGACCTCAGCGTCAACTACGTGACCGCCTCCGTCAAACCGCGATGAAGATCAGCCATACGGTTTCCATACGCGATCCATACGCTTTCCACAGCGCCGATTCAGGGTCTAACCCTGCCCGTCCTCGCCCAGCCGGACCCGGACCTGCCGCAGCACCGGCAGGGCCGCCCGCACCTTCTCGACCCCGATTTCCTCCACCACGTGGACGAGGACAGGGGCAATGGCGGCCAGCGCCGCGTCGCAGGCGGCCCGGCCCGACGGGCTGATCGACACCCACTTCCGCCGGGCATCGTCCCAGTCCGGCCGGATGTGCACATGCCCCGCCCATTCGAGCCGCCCGAGCGTGTTGGTCATCGCACCCCGCGTCACGTGGAAGGCGCGCGCCAGTTGCGCCGGCGTTCGCTCCGCGTTGAGCCGCGCAAGGTGGTTCAGGACGGAAAAATGGCTCAATTCCATGCCCTTGGGCAGGACCTTGCTCAGCCGGTTCCGGGCCAGCTGATCGGCCATGAAGATCTCGCTGAAGAGCGCCGCGGCGAGGGGGTCGTTCTGGTCCGCCATCAGGGTGCGTCGAACACGCGGTCGTGCCAGAGCGCCGGCACCCGCCCCCGCGCCGCCTGCACTGCCGCCAGATCGAGGTCCACCACCGTCACCCCCGGCGCGTTGCCGCCGTCCGCCAGAACCTCGCCCCAGGGCGCGATGGCGAGGCTGTGCCCATGCGTCCGCCGCGGTGGCCCTTCGGTAACCTCATGCGTGCCACACTGGGCAGGGGCGAGCACGAAGCACCCCGTCTCGATCGCCCGCGCCCGAAGGAGCGTCTCCCAATGCGCCGCCCCCGTCACCGGCGTGAAGGCCGCCGGCACCGTCAGGATCTCGGCCCCCGCCTTGGCGAGCGTCCGGTGAATATGCGGAAAGCGGACGTCGTAGCAGATCGTCATGCCGATCCGCGTGCCGAGAAGCGGGGCGACGACAGCCCGCGTCCCGGGGCGGTAAGCATTTGATTCACGATAGGATTCCGTCGCGGACACGTCCACGTCGAACATGTGGATCTTGTCGTAGCGCGCGGCAACGCTCCCGTCCGGCGCGACGAGGTACGACCGGTTCGCGAACCGCCCGTCCGCGTCATGCGTCCGGATGCCCAGCGAGCCAATGAGAAGCCAGACGCCAAGTTCCGCCGCCTCCTCCCGCAGACCCGCGAGCGTCAGGTCGTCCTCCTCGTGCCGCAGCACCGCCCGCTGCCGCTCCCGGCTGCCCGAGACGCAATTCGTCACCTCGGGCGTCAGCACGAACTCGGCCCCCTGCGCCGCCGCCTCACGGACGAAGGAGCGGGTCACCGGCAGATTCCGCTCCGGATCGTCCGAGGAGGTGAGCTGGACGAGCCCGGCGCGCATCAGGCCGCAAGCATCGGGTCGAGCTTGCCCGAGCGCTCCAGTGCATAGAGGTCGTCGCAGCCGCCCACGTGCTCGCCGCCGATGAAGATCTGCGGCACCGTGTAGCGACCCGACCGCGTCATCATCTCCTGCCGGAGCGCCGGATCGCCCGCCACGCTGATCTCGCGGAAGGACGCACCCTTTGTCGTCAGCAGCCGCTTGGCCGCATGGCAGAAGCCGCAGGTCGGCGTGGTGTAGATTTCGATGTCTTTCATGGCCCTGATCCGTTCGAGCGGGATCATAGGCATTTAGGTCTCCCGCGCAACGCGCGCCAGAACGAGCACGCAAACCTCCCTTGCGCCCGCCGCCAGCGCCGCCTCCGCCGCCGCCGCCATCGTCGCGCCCGAAGTCATCACGTCGTCGATCAGCACCACATCGGCATCCCTGAGCCGCGCCCCGTGCCGCGGATGCGGCCGGATGGCGCCGGTCACGTTCACGAACCGCGCCTCCTGCCCCATGCCGTCCTGCACCTGCGTCAGGCGCGTCCGTACCAGCGCATCCGGCACGTAAGTCACGGACGCAACTCGCGAAAGCGCCTGCGCCAGCACCGCCGCCTGGTTGTAGCGCCGCCGAAGAAGCCGCCAGCGGTGCGCCGGCACCGGCACGGCCAGCATCCCCTCCCGCAGGATCGGCGCGCCCGCCCGCGCCATCCACCGGGCCGCAGGCTGGGCAAGATCCAGCCGGTCCCCGTGCTTCAGGGCGAGCACCAGCTTCCGCCCGTTGTCCTCGTAGGCCAGCGCCGCCCGCCCCCGCCGCCACGGGCGCGCGATCGTCATGCACTGGTCGCAGATGTCGCCCTCGGCCACCGTGCCCACCATCGGCGCCCCGCAGCAGTCGCATACGGGCTGTCCGAGGAAGGGTGTCTCCTGCCAACACATCCCGCACAAGGCGCCGGTCTCTTCGACCAGCGCCGCGCAGGAGATGCACTGGGGCGGGTAGAGCACCCTGAGCACGCTTTGCATTCGCTCCTTTCCGGGCCTATCTGGAGCCGATGTCCACGCCACCGCCCCTCACCGACCGCGCCGCCCTGGCGCAGCACCGCCGCCGGGCGGAGCGGCAGGGCATGGCGTCCTTCCTCCACGACCTCGCCGCGGACGAGATCGAGGAAAGACTGACCGAGGTTAACAGGCGGTTTACCGACATCGCCGTGGTCACGGGGCAACCCGCGATCTGGCGCGCTCGCTTCCCGCAAGCGCGAATCGTACCCGACGACGACCTCCTCGACCTTGCCCCCGGCGCGCACGACCTCGTGATCCATGCGCTTGCCCTCCATTGGGCGAACGATCCCGTGGGGCAGCTCGTCCAGGCCCGCCGCGCGCTGCGCCCCGACGGACTCCTCCTCTGCGTCGCCTTCGGGGGCCAGACGCTCGCCGAACTCCGCGCGGCGCTGGCCGAGGCGGAAGTGGCCCTGTCCGGTGGTCTTTCCCCCCGCGTCCTGCCGATGGGAGAGATCCGCGACCTCGGCGCCCTTCTCCAGCGCGCGGGGCTGGCGCTGCCGGTGGCCGACAGCGTGACACAGACGGTGACGTACGAGAATACGTTCGCCCTCCTGCGCGACCTTCGCGCGATGGGCGAGACGAACGCGATGACCGAGCGGGCGCGGCATACGCCAAGACGGCTCTTCGAGGAAGCGGCAAGGGTCTATGCCGGCACGTTCCCGGCCGAAGGCACCCGCATCCGCGCCACCGTCGAACTCGTCTTCCTCACCGGCTGGGCGCCCGACGAAGGGCAGCAGAAGCCGCTTCGCCCCGGATCGGCCAAGGCCCGGCTCGCCGACGCGCTGAACGCATTCGAGTTCCCTGCGGGCGGGGCCGTGCGACCTCGCCGCGATTGACCTTGGGGGAAATGGCTATATGTCCGACGTGAAACAAGCTTCCCCAGTCCCGGACGGACCCCCGATGATGCTGGACGCCAGATCGCATCGTGACGCCATGGCCACGGACCGCCCCGCCGACAGCGCCGCGCACCTCCCGGCCGACCACCCGCGTGTGCCGCGCCAGCGCGTCGGCGTGCTGCTCGCCAACCTCGGAACGCCCGACGGCTATGACTACTGGTCGATGCGCCGGTATTTGAACGAGTTTCTCTCGGACCGCCGGGTGATCGACTACAGCCCCTGGATCTGGCAGCCGCTCCTCCAGCTCGTGATCCTGACGAAGCGACCGTTCTCGTCGGGCGCGAACTACAAGTCGATCTGGAACGAGGACAAGGGCGAAAGCCCGCTGATGACGATCACCAAGTCGCAGACCGAGAAGATCCGGAAGCTCCTCGTGGAGCGGTATGGGGACGACGTGGTGGTGGACTTCTGCATGCGCTACGGCAACCCGTCCACGAAGTCGAAGGTGCGGGAAATGGCTGCGCAGGGCTGCCAGAAGATCGTCTTCTTCCCGCTCTACCCGCAGTACGCGGGCGCCACCACCGCCACGGCGAACGACCAGTTCTTCCGCGCGCTGATGGAGGAGAAGTGGCAGCCGACGGTCCGCACCGTTCCCGCCTATTTCGACGATCCCGTCTACATCGACGCGCTCGCGCAGTCGGTCGAACGGGCCTACGCGGCGCTCGACCATGAACCCGACGTGCTCGTCGCCTCCTACCACGGGGTGCCCAAGCGCTACCTGATGGAAGGCGACCCCTACCATTGCCAGTGCCAGAAGACGACGCGCCTTCTCCGGGAGCGGCTGGGATGGGAGAAGGACCGGATCGTAACCACCTTCCAGAGCCGCTTCGGGCCCGAGGAATGGCTGCAGCCCTATACGGTCGAGGAGGTCGCGAGGCTCGCCGAATCGGGGAAGAAGCGAATCGCCGTCATCGCTCCGGCCTTCTCGGCCGACTGCATCGAGACGCTCGAGGAGATCAACGAGGAGATCCGGGAGAGCTTCGAGCACGCGGGGGGAGAGCGGTTTACCTACATCCCGTGCCTCAACGACGACGGCGCGCATGTCGAGGCGCTCGTGAAGGTCATCGAGGACAATCTGCGCGGCTGGCTCGCCTAAAGGACCGTCCCTGGTACTCGCCATGCCAAAGATAAAGGGCGGCAGAAATCTGCCGCCCTTTTCAGTTCCTTGCGGAACAGGTTACTGGTTCGCAGCAGCCACGGCCGCGATCAGCGCGAGGAGCACCAGCGGGACGACGATGCCACCAGCGGTGGTGCCCGAGGTTTCTTCGACGATCACGGTCGGCTCCATGACCGGCTCCGCCATGCCGCCGGCGAAGGCGGTGGACGCAAGCCCGGTGAGAGCGGCGGCAAGAACGAGTTTCTTCATTGTTCCCTCCAAAAGGTTACCCCGTCTCCGGCAAGTTGAGGACGGCGACGGGATTCAGAATCCGTGCCTCGGAGCAATGTATAAGCGCCAAACTCGCGGAGACGCAAACCCGGTTTCTACGGTTTCCCGCTCAAAACATGGGGTTGTGGTCAAATCAGCAACACTTGCGTCCCGACATTGGCGAGTTCGAAGAGTTCTTCGATATGCTCGTTGTAGAGCCCGATGCATCCGTTCGACGACCGCCGGCCGATCTTGCGCGTGTCATGTGTCCCGTGGATCCGGTAGTAGGTCCACGTCAGGTGGAGGGCGCGTGTGCCCAGCGGATTGTCAGGACCCGGCGGGACGTAATCCGGCCATTCCGGGTTGCGCTGCTTCATCGCAGGGGTGGGGCGCCAGTCGGGCGAGGGGTCCTTCAGCGTCACCGCGCTGCGGCCACGGCGGGTAAGATCCTCCGAAAGCGGCACGCTTGTGGGATACAGGCGATAGGTCGCCCCGTTCTCGGACCAGTAGTGCAGGGCGCGGGAGTCGATGTCGACCAGGATGACCCCGTTGCGCAGGTTCGAGAAATACGGCTGCCAGTCGAGAGAGCGGAAGCTCGACGCGTTCCGCCGGACGACCGAGGACAGCTCCGGGTTGAATTCGACCGAGCCGGGCATTTGCTGGGCATGGACGATCGAGGGAAGGGCAAGCGATCCGCCGGCCACGGCTGCGGTTCCGAGGAACCGGCGGCGGCTGAAGGCGTGCGGCTTGTCGGACATGGACAGAACTCCGGAAAGGCTGCTGGACAAACGGAACGCGACACTAGTGCGGCAAAGTCGCACTGGCAAATCAAAGCGCTGTCAGGGTGCCGTGCCCCAACTGACCGATTTGAACGATACCTCGCCAGCCTATATGACGCAGCGGCACAACGAAAGGTTACGTCGATGAGTCGTCCGCTGCTTCCCGTGATGCTCGTTGTAGCCGCGCTGGCAGCCTGTGCACCGCCGCCGCAGCCGATCGGGCCGGACGGCCTGCCCCTCCCGCAGGTCTACAGGATCCGGTCGTCGGACACGAACGAGATCCAGTTCCGGATGCTCGATTCGGTCAACGCGCTGCGACAGGCCGCAGGCGCTTCGCCCGTGGCGCTCGATTCGCAGCTGCGCGCCGCCGCAGCAACGCACTCCCGCGACATGTCGGTTCAGAACCGCCCCTGGCACTTCGGTTCGGACGGCTCCTCGCCCATCGACCGTGCGCGGCGGGTGGGCTACACGGGCCGGCTTCTTGGAGAGAACATCTCCGAAACCTACGAATCCGAGCTCGAGACGCTGGCCGCCTGGATGGAGGCCGCCGACACCCGCGCAGTGATCCTTGACCGCCGCGCGAACCAGATGGGCTTCGCGTGGTATCAGGAACCCAACGGAAAGATCTGGTGGACCCTGATCATGGGTCAGGGGTAGATGCTGATCGGCGTGCCGACCCGCACCATCGCGTAGATATCCTCGATCTCGTCGTCGGTCACGGCGATGCACCCCGCCGTCCAGTCGGGACCCTGGCGGTCGATGCCCCGGCGCGGCCCGCCGTGGATGAAGATGTCCCCACCCGCGCCTTTCCCCAGCTCCCGCGCCGCCATGCGGTGCTGCGGCTGCGGGTAGGAGATGCCCAGCGACAGGTGGAAGTTGCTGTTGGGGTTCTTGCGGTCGATGAAGTAATCGCCCTCCGGCGTCTTCCCGTCGCCTTCGACCTCCTTCGGGCCCACGGGCGTGAAGCCCAGGTGGATGTCATACGCCTTCAGCGCCACGTCGTGGTGCATGAGGTACATCCGCCGGTTCTCCTTGTAGACAAGGATGCGCGTGACCTCCGGCCCGTTGTAGGTCTTGAACTTGCTCTGGCTGCCGCAGCTCGCAACGATGGCGACCACGGCGAAAAGGAGTATCGCCCGGATTATCTTCATGTCCCTGCCCGACATCTTTGTTTGCCGGCACGATACTACGGATGAACCGGTTACGAAATCCCGAGATTCCGCCTCAAGCCCTCTCGCGCTCCCGTTCTTCCAGCCGCGCCTCGATCGTCCTGAGCCGTGCGAGCACCTCGTCGCGGTAGGCGTCGGTCTTCTCGTTCTCCTCGGCCCCGTGCGCTTCCTGCATGGAATTCACGATGAGACCGACAAGCAGGTTCACCACCGCGAAGGTCGTCACCATGATGAACGGCACGAAGAAGGCCCAGGCGTAGGGATAGACCTCCATCACCGGGCGCACGATGCCCATGGACCAGCTTTCCAGCGTCATGATCTGGAACAGCGAATAGGCCGACCGGCCGAGACCGCCGAACCATTCCGGGAAGCTCGCGGCGAAGAGCTTCGTCGCCATCACGGCGCCGATGTAGAAGATGATCGCCATCAGCAGGAAGACCGAACCCATCCCCGGCAGGGCGGTGATGAACCCTTCGACCACCCGCCTGAGCCGCGGCGCGACTGATACCACGCGCAGGAGCCTGAGCACCCGAAGCGCCCGGAGCACGCTGAATGTCTGCGCCCCGGGGACGAGGGATATGCCGACGATCGCGAAGTCGAAGAGGTTCCAGCCCGACCGGAAGAAGCGGAAGCCGAAGGCCACGAGCTTCAGCGCGATCTCCACCGTGAAGATCGCGAGGCAGGCAAGGTCCAGCGTGCGGATGATCCCGCCCCAGTTCGACATGAGCGTCGGCGACGTCTCCATCCCCAGAAGCACCGCGTTGAACAGGATCACCGCCATGATCCCGTTTCGGACGGTCGGTCCTTCCATGATCCCGCCCAGGCGAGCGCGCCAGTCCATTGCTGTCCCCTTGTGTTGTCAGCGCCGGATATGGTCGCGACGGAACGCGGCGGCAAGTTCCACGTGCGGGCTCCAGCGGAACTGGTCGACGACCTGCACACGGGTCAGGCGGAACCCCGCGCCGACGAGCGTTCTCGCGTCGCGCGCGAAGGTCACGGGGTTGCACGAGACCGCCGCGATCGTGGCGATGCCCGAGGCCGCGAGCGCCTCGGTCTGCGCCGCCGCTCCGGCGCGCGGGGGGTCGATGACAGCCGCGTCGAACCGGGCAAGTTCGTCGGGACGGAGGGGGTTGCGGAAGAGGTCGCGCGTCTCCGTCGTCACCCGCTTGCCACCCCCGGCGCTGCGCCAGCCCCGGTCGAGCGCGGCCAGAAGCGCAGCCTCCCCTTCAACCGCGTGAACCTCGGCCCGCGCGGAGAGCGGGAGCGCGAAGGTCCCGCAGCCCGCGAAGAGGTCGACGATGTGCCGGGCGTCCCCCACCGCCTCCGCCACCTCCGCCAGAAGCGTCGCCTCCCCTTCTCGGGTCGCCTGAAGGAAGGCGCCCGGCGGCAGGGGCACCGTGCGCGAACCGAGGCGGAGGACCGGAGGCCGCCGCTCGGCCACGACCTCTCCGTTCCAAAGGAGCCGGGCGAGGTCGTGCGCCTCGGCCAGAGCGAGCGCCTCGGGCAGCACCTCGCGCGATAGCGGCAGCGCGCCGGTCACGGCGACGTCCAGCCCGGAATCAGTGTCTGTCACCGCCAGATCGACCTCGGACTTGCGCGAGGCGGACAGTGCCGTCAGCGCCTCGAGCGCCGGGAAGGCCGCCATGATCGCGGGCGTCAGCACCCGGCAATCGGGCACCGCGACAAGCGTCCCCGAAGCTCGCCCGTGGAAGCCCACGATCACGCCGCCCTTCGTCCGACGCCCGTGCAGCGTCGCCCGCCGCCGCGACCGGGCGGGGGACGTGGCGATGCCCGCCACCTCCGCCTCCACCCCCTGCGCAGCCAGCGCCGCGCGCACCACGCCCACCTTCCAGTCCGCCACGAACCCGTCCGTCGCGTGCTGCAACTGGCAGCCTCCGCAGCTCCGGTAATGCGGGCAGGGCGCGGCCACGCGGTCGGGCGAGGGCGTCACGATCTTCGGCTGCACCATGCGGCCGCCGTCCACCTCACCCTCCACCACCTCGCCCGGAAGCGTGCGCGGCACGAAGACCGGCCCCCCTGCGATCCCGTCGCCGTGGTGACCCAGCCGCTCGACCGTCAGCCTCACTCGGCCGCGTCCTTCACGCCGATGAAGCCGCCCGATTGCCGCTCCCAGTAGCGCGCGTAGAGCCCGCGGCGTGCCAGAAGCTCGTCGTGCGTGCCTTCCTCGACAATGTGCCCGTCGTCCATGACCACGATCCGGTCCATCTCGGACAGGGTCGACAGCCGGTGCGCGATCGCCACCACCGTCTTGCCCTCCATCACGCGCTCCAGCGCCGTCTGGATCGAGGCCTCCACCTCGGAGTCGAGCGCGCTCGTCGCTTCGTCGAGAACGAGGATCGGCGCGTCCTTGAGGATCGCGCGGGCCAGCGCGATTCGTTGCCTCTGCCCGCCCGACAGCTTCACCCCCCGCTCGCCCAGATGCGCGTCGTAGCCTGCGCGCCCCATGTGGTCCTTGAGCTTCAGGATGAAGTCATGCGCCTCGGCCTTCCGCGCGGCCTCGACCATCTCCTCCTCGGTCGCGTCGGGACGCCCGTACAGGATGTTGTCGCGGGCCGAGCGGTTGAACATCGCCGTTTCCTGCGTGACCATCGCGATCTGGCGGCGGAGGCTCTCCTGCGTGACGGTGCGCACATCCTTCCCGTCGATCAGGACGCGCCCCTCCTCGGTGTCGTAGAGCCGCAGCAGAAGCGCCACGAGCGTCGATTTGCCCGCGCCCGATGCGCCGACGATCCCGATCTTCTCGCCGGGCCGCACCTCAAGGCTGATGTGCTCCACCCCGCCGGTCTGGCGGCCGTAGGCGAAGCTCACGTCCTCCAGCAGGATCTCGCCGCGGACGCGGTCGAGCTCGATCGCATCGGGCTCGTCCTTCAGCGTGTAGGGCGGCGTCAGGGTCTTCATCCCGTCTTCGACCTCGCCCACGCTGGCGTAGATGCTCATCAGGCTCATGCTCACCCAGCCCGACATCTGCGCGATCCGCATGGAGATCGCGCCCGCCGCCGCGATGTCGCCCGCCGAGGCGCCGCCCTGCATCCAGAGTGAGACGGTCCCACCCACGAGGATCACCGGCAGCACCCCCGCCATCGCCATCAGCGCCAGCCGGAACCACGACGACACCACCCCGAAGTCGAGCGCGCGTTCGCGGTAGACGCCCATGGACTTCAGCGCCGCACGGTCCTCGTGTTCGTGATGGGCGAAGAGCTTCACGGTCTTGATGTTGGTGATCGTGTCGACGACCTGCCCCGTGATCATCGCGCGCGCCGACGCGCGGGCGGTCGAGGTGCTGCGGACGCGCGGCAGGAAGAAGCGGATCAGCGCGAGGTAGGCGAACAGCCAGACCGCGAGCGCCAGCCCGACCCACCAGTCGATCGCGACAAGGAAAGCGACCGACCCGAGGATGGAGGCCAGCGCGAAGGCCACCACGTTGATCGTCTCGCTCGCCACGTCCGTCACGGCGCGCGCGGCCTGCATCTGCTTCTGCGCAAGCCGCCCCGCGAAATCGTTGTCGAAGAAGGTGACCGCCTGTCCCAGCGTCCATCGGTGGATACGGCTCAGCACCTGCGGCAGGACGTTCGGCGCGACCCAGAGTGAGTTGGTGGCCGAGGACGCCCCGAACACCAGAGGCCGGATCACGAGGTAGAAGACCACGAAGGCTCCGATGAGCCAGAGGTTGTCGGCGAAGAAGCTCGGGCTCGGCTCTCCCACGGCGGCGTCCACCACCGCACCGAGGAGGAGGGCCGAGATCACCTCCATCGTCCCTGCCAGCGCCGAGACGAAGGCCGCCCCAATAAGAAGCGGCCACGAGCCCCCGAGACACCAGAGGAAGAACCGACCCAGCGTGCGGGGCGGCGCGTCCTCCACGGGCACGAAGGGGTCGAACTTCACTCCGCCGCCTCCTCGTAATCCGTCCCGATGAACCCGCCCGACTGCCGCGCCCAGAGCCGCGCGTAGAGCCCGCCCTGCTCCAGCAGCTCGGCATGGCTCCCGTCCTCGACGATCCGGCCGCCGTCGAGCACCACGATCCGGTCCATGTGCGCGATGGTCGACAGCCGGTGCGCGATGGCGATGACCGTCTTGCCTTCCATCATGCCGTAGAGCGTCTCCTGGATCGCGGCCTCGACCTCGGAATCGAGCGCCGAGGTCGCTTCGTCGAGGATCAGGATCGGCGCGTCCTTCAGGATCACCCGCGCCAGCGCCACGCGCTGCCGCTGCCCGCCCGACAGCTTCACGCCCCTCTCGCCCACCTGCGCGTCATAGCCCTGCCGCCCCTGCGGGTCCTGAAGGCCCAGGATGAACTCATGCGCCTCCGCCCGCTTCGCGGCCTCGACCATCTCGTCCTCGGTCGCCGAGGGACGGCCATAGAGGATGTTGTCCCGGACCGACCGATGGAGAAGCGAGCTGTCCTGCTGCACCATCCCGATCTGGCGCCGCAGGCTCTCCTGCGTCACGTCCATGATGTCCTGGCCATCGATCAGGATGCGCCCGCCGTCGGCGTCGTAGAACCGCAGGAGGAGCTTGACGAGCGTCGATTTCCCCGCGCCCGACTTGCCGACGAGACCCACCCGCTCGCCGGGCCGGATCACCAGCGAGATGGACTCTATTCCGCCCGAACCCCGCCCGTAATGATGCGACAGGCCATCGATCTCGATCCGTCCCTCCGTCAGCCGCAGCTCCCTCGCCCCCGCCTTGTCGACGAGCGTGATCGGCTGGGCGATGGTCTCCATCCCCTCTTCGATCACGCCGAGGTTGCGGAAGAAGGACGACAGCGCCCACATGATCCAGCCGGTCATGGCGTTGAGCCGGAGGACCAGCGCCGAGGCCGCCGCCACGACGCCAAGGCTCGCCGCGCCCGCGCTCCACAGCCAGATGCCCCAGCCCACGACGCCCAGGATCAGGAGCCCGTTCAGCGTGACAAGGCAGACGTCCATCACCGTGAAGATGCGCATTTCCTTCTGGAATGTCTGGCGCGCGTTCTCGATGGCGTCCTTCGCGTAGGTCAGCTCGCGGTCGTGATGCGCGAACATCTTGACCGAGTGGATGTTGGTGTAGGCATCGACCACCCGCCCCGTCACGGCGCTCCGCGCGTCCGACGCCGCCTGCGACGCGGGGCCGACCCGCGTGACCGTCCAGCGGACGAGCAGCCCGTAGAGGACGAGCCACGCAATCAGCGGGATCACCAGCCGGGGGTCCGCGTCCGTGAGCAGGATCGCCGCGCCGATGATGTAGGCGATGGCATAGGCGATGGCGTCGAACAGCTGGAACACCGCTTCCCCCGCCGCCGGGGGGGTCTGCATGATGCGGTTGGCGATCCGCCCGGCGAAGTCGTTCTCGAACCAGCCGACGGATTGGCGCAGCACATGCCGGTGCGCCCGCCAGCGGATCAGCGTCCCGAAGTTCGGCATGATCGCGTTGTTGAGGAGCAGCACGTCGAACGCCTGCAGCGCGGGACGGAGGAACACGATCAGAGCCGCGACAAGCAGCAGCTCCGTCCCGTGGATCCGCCAGACCTCGCCCGGCGTCGTCTCGGACAGCGTGTCGACGAGCCGCCCCAGATAGCCGATCAGCCAGATCTCCACCGACGCGACGACGACCGACATGACGGCCGTGAGCGCGAAGACCTTGTGGAAGGGCCTGGCATAGGCGCGCATGAACGGCCAGAGCCGGGTCGGCGGCCTGTCCGTCTCCTCGTACGCAACGTACGGGTCGACGAGATTTTCGAAGAACCGGAACACGGGGAGGGCGCCTTTCAGCTTGCGGTAGGGATATAGACCGTCCGCCGCCCGAGGAAAACCCGGCCCTCAGAGCCTGAGCAGCGCCTCGCGGCCAAGCGAGAAGTCGGAAGCGATCCAGCGCTCCTCGAGTTCCTTCAGCTTCCTCCCCAGCGCAGGCCCGTGAAGATGCGGCATGAGATCGGCGGCCGTGATCGGGAACCGCGCGGCCGCGCCACGGTCGGCCTCGGCTGTCGTCCTGCCGTCGACGTGGCCGCCGGACACCGCCCGAAGCAGCGCGGCATCCACCGCCGTCCCCTTCCCGTGGCGATAGCCCAGTTCCGCCACCGACGCGCCGGAGGCCACCGCACGGTGCAGCTCATCCAGTCGCCGCGCCTCGGCCTTCGATAGCTTGAGCGCCTTCGCGGCGTTCTCTCCGCCCAGCACGCAGAGCCGCCGCACCGCATCGGGCGCGATCCCCACCCGCTCCTCGGCGTCGACCAGCGGCGCGACGAAGCGCGGGTCGGCGCCCGGCAGGACGCGCCCCAGCGCCCCCGTCACCGCCATCGCGGCGAGGCTCGGAGCCGGGTCGCGCGCCGCGAGGAGCCGGCGCATCTCATGCCCCACCCGTTCCCGCGAAAGAGAGTCCAGTCCAGCCAGATTCGCGGCGATGGGGGCCAGCGTTTCCGGGTCGATCCCGTCCTCAGGATGGCCGTACCAGGCGTGAAGCCGGAAGAAGCGCAGGATGCGCAGGTAATCCTCGCGGATCCGCGCTTCGGCGTCTTCGATGAACCGGATGCGGCGCGCGGCGAGATCGGCCAGCCCCAGACCGAGCGGGTCGATCACCGCGCCCGTCCGGTCCGCATAGAGCGCGTTCATCGTGAAGTCCCTCCGGCGCGCGTCGTCCGCCATGTCGGACGAAAAGGCCACGACCGCCCGACGCCCGTCCGTTTCCACGTCGCGCCGGAACGTCGTCACCTCGTAGCCGGTCCCGCCCGACACGACCGTGACCGTCCCGTGATCGATCCCCGTGGGCACAGGGTTCAGCCCCGCCGCCCCGGCCAGCCGGATCACCTCCTCGGGCACCGCGCTGGTGGAGATGTCGATATCCGCCACGTGCTGGCCCAGAAGCGCGTTCCGGACGCATCCGCCGACGAAGAAGGCCGCGTGACCGCCCGCCTCGAGAGCGTCGAACACCGCCTGGGTCGCGGCGGCGTCGATCCAGTCGCCGCTGATCCGGGTCATTCCTGCATCCGGTCGGCCAGAACCCGCAGGATGCGCGCCGTCGCGCCCCAGATGTAATAGGGTCCCCACGGCACGGCATAGTAGCGCCGCCGTGTGCCGCGCCACATGCGCGATTCCACGACGAAGCGCGCCGGGTCGGCAACATGGGCGAAGGGGACGGAGAACGCTTCGGCCACCTCGCCCGCTTCGGGCACCGGCTCGAACGGGTCCCGGATCCAGCCCAGAACCGGCGTCACGACGTAGCCCGTGACCGTCTCGTGCGGCGGCAGCATGCCGAGCACCTCCACCCCGGTCCGTGGCAGCCCGATCTCCTCCTCCGCCTCGCGAAGCGCGGCTCCGACGGGACCGCCGTCGATTTGATCGACCTTCCCGCCCGGAAAGGCGATCTGTCCCGGGTGGTGCTTCAGGCCGGAGGCGCGCTTGGTCAGCAGCACCCGCGGAACCTCGCCCGCCATGACCCCGATCAGAACGCCCGCCTCGCGGAGCACGCGCCCCTCCGGTAGCACCGTTCCGGGGTTGAGGTCGAAATCCGACGACGGCGGCGAGGTCGCCCCCGCCGCCACCTTCAGCCGTTCCCGAAGGTCAGGCGCCCTCATCCGTCACGTCCTCGGCCTCGAAGCCCACAGACCGGGGGTCGAGCTCGTAATGCGCGCCGCAGAACTGGCAGTCGGCCGTCACGATCCCGTCGTCCGTGGTCATCTGGGCGATGTCCTTGGCGGAATAGATGGACAGGCTCCGCCGGACGCGATCCTCGGAACAGGTGCAGCCGAAGTCGACCGGCTGGGCATCGAACACCCGCGGTCCTTCCTCGTGATAGAGCCTCACGAGAAGATCGGTGGGATGCACCGAAGGGCCGACGAGCTCGATCTCCTCCACCGTGTCGAGGAGGAGGTTCACCCGGTTCCAGTTCTCCGCATCGTCCCCCGACACGATGTCCGAGGCCAGAAGGAGGCCGTCCTCCCCCGATCCGCCGCCGTCGACGAAGGGCGAAGCCTTGGGCATGTGCTGCACCATGACGCCGCCGCCCCGCCACGTCTCGCGCCCGCCGGGCTTCGACGACAGTCCGAAGCTCGTCGCAAACCGCGTGGGAAGCTGTTCGGACTGCGCGAAGTACGCCTCGGCGCAGGCGGCCAGCGACCCGCCGGAGATCGGCGTGATCCCCTGGTAGGGCACGGTGTCCCGCCCCTGATCGAGAAGTATTGCGAAGTAACCCTTGCCGATCTGGCTGAACGGCGGAGCCTTGGCGTCGAGCCGTTCGGGATCGAAGCTCGCATAGGCGCGGATGCGGGCCGGCTGACCCTCCTCCGACGGCGCGAAGTAATCCGTGGCGATGAGCCGTGCAGGACCGTCGCCCCGGATCTGGAGCGACAGTTTCCAGCGCAGCTTGATCGTCTGCCCGATGAGCGCGGTCAGAAGCGCGGCCTCGGCCACCAGCGCCTCGATCGGCTTGGGGTAGTCGTGCTGCGCCAGGATCTTGTCGAGCACGCCGTCGAGGCGCGCGACGCGACCCCGGATATCCGAGCGGTCGAGCTGAAAGGGCAGGACGGTATCGTCCCAGGCGATCTGTGATCCGAGAGTCATGGGAAGCCCCTGCGCATGGCGCGTTGGTTACCGCGACTATATAGGACCGGCAAGCGAGGGACCAAGGCGATGATTCGGAGGGTAGGCGAGGCGATCAGGCCGGGTATGCGCTACCGGCAGAGGACGGGCGTATACGCCATCCTGCACCGCGACGGCCGGTTGCTCCTCACGCATCAGGCGGCGCCCGAGCCGGAATTCCAGCTTCCCGGCGGAGGGATCGACCCGGGCGAAAGCCCGGTGGCCGCGCTGCATCGCGAGGCGTTCGAGGAAACGGGGTGGCGCATCGGGCGCCTGACCCGTCTGGGGGCGTTCCGGCGATTCACCTACATGCCGGAATACGATCTCTGGGCGGAAAAGCTGTGCCATGTCTTCGTCGGCCGTCCGATCCTGCGCCACGGGCCTCCGTCCGAACCGGGGCACACGGCGCATTGGATGCCCGTCCACCTCGCCATCGACGCGCTCGGGAACGAGGGCGACCGCCTCTTCGTCTCACGCGCCTTCGGCTGAACCCGGTCCCCCGAATTCGAGCATGACGCAGGACACATCGTCCGGAAGGTCCTGACGTCCCGAATACCGATCCAGCTCCCAGCTCAGCGCCTCGAGCAGTTCGGGTCCGCGGACGGCCGCATTCCGCCGGAGGAATCCATCGAATCCCGTGTCTCCGAAGTCGAGGCCGTCAGGTCCCGGACACTCCGTCACCCCGTCGGACAGCGCGAACAGCCGGTCGCCGGGGTCCAGCCTGACGTCGAACGCCCGCCATTTCGCCCCTGCGATCAGCCCGACGGGAAGTCCGCCCGGCCCCGGCCGCTCGATCCCGCCCGTTGCGCGTTGCACGGCGGGGTTGGGGTGGCCCGCCTGCACCATCCGGATCTCGCCCGTCTTGAGGTTGCAGTCGGCCAGCAGCATGGTGAGGTAGAGCTCCGTCTCCATCTGCGAGAGCATCAGCTCGTTCAGCCTTTCGCAGACCTCCTCGGGCGGACGCATGGTGTAGAGGCCGAGGTCGTCGATCGTCAGCGCGATGTTCTGTTCGGGCAACGCCCCGCTGAGGTATCCCGCGATCCGTGCGGACAGCAGAGCCGAGGCGACGCCATGGCCGGAAACGTCGATGGAATAGAGCCCGATCCGCGTGTCGCTGACGCGGAAGAGGCCTATGAAATCGCCGCCCACATGCCCACAGGGCCGGAACATCAGCGACACGCGCCCGCCGTCGAACTCCCGCACCCGGTCGGGGATGAGCGATTGCTGGAACCGCCGGGCTTCGACAAGGTCGCGGTTCAGCCCCTCGTGCACGCGCCTGAGCTGGTCGAGAGCGCCGGAGAGGAGGTCGTTCTTGTCCCTGAGCTCCTCCTGCATACCCACGATGCGCTCTCCCGCCATGAGACGCGCGCGCAGCTCCCCGCTGTTGACGGGCTTTGTCAGGAAATCGTCGGCGCCGGAATCGAGGCCCAGCGCGACATCCTCCTTCTCGCTCTTCGAGGTGAGGAGGACGAAGTAGACGTACCGCGGCCGCGCCTGCCTGCGGAACGCGCGGCAGAAGTCGAGGCCGGACATCCCGGGCATGACCCAGTCGCTCAGGATCATGTCGACCTCCGTCGACAGAAGCACCTCCAGCGCCTCGGCGCCCGACGCAGCCTCCACGACCATGTAGCCCCAGCCGCGAAGGAGCTTCGCCAGCACCATGCGTTGCGGCGTACTGTCGTCCACCACGAGGACGCGGCGGCGCCGGCCGGTGTCGGCAACCTCCGGCGCATCGGCGCGATCATGGATGATGTGGTCGAGCTTCATGAAGGAACACGCCAGGGCAGCTGTGGTCCCGAGATGCCTCCAACCCGCTAAGGAGACCTGAAAGAGCGGATTTTAGTCTCTCGAAGTTTCCGCCAAACCACCGGTTAACGCTGCTGCGCCCAGATATCTCGCGGACGCAGGAGGAGAGCATGATATCTACCGCACGCCTCGACGAACTGAGGTCGGAAGTGGGCGAGGACGACTTCGGCGAAATCGTCGCCCTCTTCATCGCGGAATCGGACGGAATCGTCGAACTCCTCGCCGCGGTGTCCGATCCCGCGCAGGGCGAGGAGCTGCTTCACGCGCTGAAGGGCAGCGCGCTGAACCTCGGGTTCGACACGCTGGCCGCGCTCTGCCGCGAAGGGGAGGACGCACGGGCGGGAACCCCGGCCTGGGGCGCGCGCGTCGACCGTCTGGTCGATGTCTACCGCCAGTCGAAATTGTCCCTCGCGGCGTTCACCTGACCTGTCGGCGAAACGCCGCGGCGGCCCGGACCGATCCCGTCTCGATCCCCCGTCGGTTCAGGATCGGCGCATCAAGATAAGCCTTCGCTGCCAGGTCGTCCGCGTCCAGGACCCCGAGACGGACGAGAATGGCAGCGATCGCGCATTCCGATGCCCGCGTCGCGCCGTCGGCGATCTTGAGGGCGACCCCCATCCGACGCTCGGGGATCATCGCGACGAAAACGCCCTCCGCCCCTGTCTTGATGGCCGCGCGCCCCGCCATCGCCCGCATGAGCCGGGTGCAGGACCGCCCCTCGCCGGCGACGAGGTCAGGATGCGCCGTCATGGCGGCCCGCAGCCGGACCATCGCCTTCCCGCGGGTCGTTCCTTCGTCGGCCACGGCGAAGTGCGCCATCGCGCGGGCAAGACCCCGCACGCTCGTGGCGAAGTTCGGCGCGGAACAGCCGTCGACGGCGTAGCGCGGGCTGTCCTCTCCCGTGACATCCTCGAAGGCCGCGCGGACGGCGCGCTGCACCGGATGATCCGGCTCCACGTACTCCGGGCCTCCGCCCAGATGCCGATTCAGCGTCAGGAACCCCGCGTGCTTGCCGGAACAGTTGTTGCACACCTGACCCGGCGCCGTGTGGGAGCAGATGTAATGCTCGCGCGCCTCCGGATCTTCCGGCATCTGCGGACCGCAGCGCAGATCATCCTCGTCCAGCCCCAGATCCGCCAGCCACCGCGCCACGCGATCCGTGTGGATCGCCGCGCCATTGTGCGAGGCGCAGGACAGGGCCAGCTGCTCCGCGCTCAGGCCGGCGGCGTCGGCGGCACCGGATTCGAGCAGGGGAAGTGCCTGGATCATCTTGCAGGCAGACCGCGGATAGATCACCTGCGCCGGATCCCCCCATGCCTCCACCACAGCGCCGGTGTCGTCGCAGATGGCCACATGCCCCAGGTGCAGCGACTCGATCATGTCGCCGCGCCAGATTTCCACAAGCGGGACAGCTCCCTGCAAGGTGCGCTCCTTCCGGTTCTCTCGGCGAATTTATGCCGGGAGGCCTTTTCCAACCCCCCGCGTTTCAATAGTATCCGCGACAGTAGGATGGTGCACCGGCCCGCACAAGACGACCCGGAACGGGCGGGGCCTGCGCCCTGAGGCAGCGAAATCCGGAGGCGGAAACCAATGAGACTATTCCCGTTCGCCGCAGTCCTGACCGCCGCAGCCGTCGCAGCGACGGCGTCGTTCGGCCAGCAGGAGTCGACGAACCGCGTGGCCGCACAGACGGACTGGTCTGTCTTTGTCGAGAACAACCCGCAGGAGTGCTGGGGGGTTTCCGCACCGAAGGAGACGGTGAACACGCGCGACGGGCGGGTTGTGTCGGTCCGGCGGGGCGACATCCTGCTGTTCGTCAGCTACCGCCCCTCTGCCGGGGTCAACGGAGAGGTCTCCTTTACCGGGGGCTACCCCTTCGCCGACGGTTCGACCGTGACGCTGGCGATCGGCGACACCTCGTTCGAGCTCTTCACGGATGGCGAATGGGCCTGGCCCGCGAGCCCCGGCGACGATGCCCGGATCCTGACCGCCATGAAGCGCGGATCGAGCGCGATCCTCACCGCCCGGTCGGGCCGTGGCACGCAGACGCGGGACACCTTCTCACTCCTCGGCTTCACCGCCGCGGCGGAGGAAGCCGAACGGCGCTGCCGGAGCTGAGACACCGCTCAGGACGCATGCGCTCCGGCCCCTGTGCCGGAGCGTCTTCATTTAAGCCATCCGATCCTATATGTGCAGCGCATCCCGAAGGACGACGCACATGACCGCCACGGCCCCGATCACGCAGGACGTACTCACCATTCCCCGGAAGCTGCCTGAGGGGCCCGCGAACATCGTGGGCCTGACCCGCGACGCGCTCCGCAACGCGCTGATCACCGCCGGCACGCCGGAGCGGCAGGCGAAGATGCGCGTGAACCAGATCTGGCAATGGGTCTATTTCTGGGGCGTTCGCGATTTCGCGGCGATGACCAACCTGTCAAAGGACTACCGCGCGATGCTGGCGAAGCACTTCGTGATCGAGGTGCCGGAGGTCGTCACGCGCGAAATCTCGGCCGACGGGACGCGCAAGTACCTCGTCCGCATCGCGGGCGGGCACGAGGTGGAAACCGTCTACATCCCCGAGGAAGATCGCGGTACGCTCTGCATCTCCTCCCAGGTCGGCTGCACGCTCACCTGCTCGTTCTGCCACACCGGGACGCAGAAGCTCGTCCGCAACCTCACCGCCGGGGAAATCGTGGGCCAGGTCATGCTGGCGCGGGACGATCTGGACGACTGGCCGAAGCCCGGCGAAGGCATGGGCGACCGGCCGCGTCTCCTGTCGAACATCGTGCTCATGGGCATGGGAGAGCCGCTCTACAACTTCGAGGCCGTGCGCGACGCCATGAAGATCGCGATGGACGGCGAGGGCATCAGCCTGTCGCGCCGCCGCATCACGCTGTCGACGTCGGGCGTGGTCCCGGAAATCGCGCGGACCGCCACAGAGATCGGCTGCCTTCTTGCGGTGTCGTTCCATGCCACGACGGACGAGATCCGCGACAGGCTCGTCCCGATCAACAGGAAGTGGAACATCGCCGCGCTTCTCGACGCGCTGCGGGAGTATCCGAAGCTGTCGAATTCGGAACGCATCACCTTCGAATACGTGATGCTGAAAGGCGTGAACGACAGCGATGAGGACGCCCGGCGGCTGGTGAAGCTGATCCGGGGCATCCCGGCCAAGATCAACCTGATCCCGTTCAACGAATGGCCGGGCGCGCCCTACGAGCGCTCTGACTGGTCCCGGATCGAGGCCTTCGCCGACATCGTGCACAAGGCGGGCTACGCCTCTCCGATCCGGACGCCGCGGGGCGAGGACATCATGGCGGCCTGCGGGCAGCTGAAGTCCGCGACCGAACGCGCGCGCAAGTCGCGGGCCGAGATCGCGGCGGAAGCCGGTCTCTAGCGGCGGGCGACGAGGACCGCTCCGGCTTGCCCCGGATCGTAGAGGAGAAGGGCGCCGGTTTCGTCGATGTCGAAGCGATGGACGGCCGACAGCGCCGCGAAGAAGGCCTGCTCCTGCGTCATCAGCGCCTCCGGGCACATCATCTGCGTGGCGGCGATCTGGCCGACCGAGGCGCCTTCGCCTGTGATGTCGAACCGGGTCGCATAGCGGTTGCAGGAGGCCGTGCCGCTCAGCCCGCCGTCACTTCCGAAACTCAGCGTGACGAGGGCGGAGTCGACGATGCCGCGTCCGTCGATGTCCTCGACCCTCCAGTCGTCCCCGGTCAGCAGGTCGCGCGGATCGCCCCCGCAGCCCCTGAGCTGCTGCCCCTCGACCGTCGCAAACACGGTCTCGGGGTACGGCATCCCGGTCATGTCGTCCCGGCAGATGCCCGGCGAAAGCCGCAGGTCGATCCCGTCAGCGGGCATCCGGTAGACGAAGGCGCCATCCTCGAACACCGCATCGGGAAGCGGCGCCTCCACCGTCCGCGCCCCTCCGTCCAGCGTGAGGATCACCCGCCCCTCCGCGATGGAGAGCGTCCAGCCGGGTTCGTTCCCCTGCCCCCGATAGGCACGCGGCGCCTCGGGTGGAACGACGGAACAGGCGGGCAGCGCCTCACCGTCGAGTGAGATGGTCACGCCGTCCCCCCGGCTCCAGACCCAGGTTCCCGGATCATCCGGCGCTTCGAACCGCGCGCCGGAGGCGGCCGGAGAGGGCTCGAGCACCCGTCGCTGCCCTCCCGCCTCGAGAACCGCATTCGCTTCGAAGAAGCCCACCGCAAGCTCGCGGCTGCCGCAGCGGTAGGTGCTGGCAAATCCCATCGGGATGAAGCGGGCAAGGACGATCTCGCCCAGCGAAAGGGGGTCGAGTCCCGTGGGGATCGGCTCGTCGGACACGAACCACCGGGGCCGGCCGTCGACAAAGATGGCCGCCCGCAGTGTGGCGTCTGGCCCCGTCGGCACCGCGATCTGAAAGGGGATGGGAACCTGCGCGCCGCGGGTCCGCAATGTCGCCTCTCCCAACAGGCGTCCCCGCGCATCCCGCGCCTCGATCACGGCGAGCGCATCGTCCGGCAGCGCCATGCGCTCCCGGTAGGTCAGGCTGCCGTCGATCATGCGGATGCCCTCCTGCGCCACGGCGGCGCCGGCCAGCGCAACTCCGATGACCGCAGCGGCGAGGCTGCGCACAAGGCGTCCGAAGTCCCCCATCACGGTTTCCCGCTTTTCGTCGTCCCACCGGCTACTTAGCGCGGTTTCGCTGCATGTGCACGCGACTTATCTACCCGGCACGGACTCTCGCTTGGTTCCGGCGCCGGGCCAGCAGTCGATCAGCTCCACGGCTTCCTCCGCCGTCTCGACGAACCGGAAGAGGTCGAGATCCTCTGGCGCGATCGTGCCGGCATCGGCGAGGGCCTCCCAGTTGACGATGCGGCGCCAGAAATCCTCGCCGAACAGGACGATCGGCAGGCGCTGCATGCGCCCCGTCTGCACCAGCGTCAGGGTCTCGAACAGTTCGTCCAGCGTGCCGAAGCCGCCGGGAAACACGACGATCGCCCGAGCGCGCATCAGGAAGTGCATCTTGCGGATGCCGAAGTAGTGGAAGTTGAAGCAGAGGTCGGGCGTCACGAAGGCGTTCGGCGCCTGTTCGTGCGGCAGGACGATGTTCAGCCCGATGGACACGCCGCCCGCCTCGCTCGCACCCCGGTTCCCCGCCTCCATGACCCCCGGCCCGCCGCCCGTCACGATGACGTCGCGCCGGTGGCCCGAGGCGATGGAGCGTTCCGTCATGATCCGGGCGAGCCGCCGCGCCTCGTCATAGTGCCGCGAGAGGTCGGCGAGCGTGTCTGTCCGTGCGAGGTCCTTGTGCGCAGGTTCGGGGATCCGCGCGCCGCCGAAGAGGACGATGGTGGATTCCACCCCGTACTCCGACATCAGCAGTTCGGGCTTCAGCAGTTCCAGCTGCAGCCGCACGGGACGCAGTTCGTCCCGCATGAGGAAGTCCGGATCGGCGAAGGCCAGCCGGTAGGCCGGAGCGCGCCCCTGCGGGCTGTCGGGGGCGTCGCGGGCGGCCTCAATGTCTTCATGCGCGTCGCGCAGCGGCTTCTGCCGGTCGTCGTCCATGTCGTCTCCTCGAGCGTCGATTGCACGCGGGGTCTCCCCGCTCTATAGGCACTCCCCAACGTAAACCAGTCACGAATGGGAGCCGCCCCGATGGACACCGCCCAGCTCGAATCCGCTGTCGAGGCCGCGTGGGACGCCCGCGATACGATCACGCCCGCCACCAGGGGCGAGACGCGGAACGCCATCGAGGCGACGCTCTCGGCGCTCGACGCGGGCAGGCTGCGGGTGGCGGAGCGGGGGGCCGACGGCACCTGGCACGTGAACCAGTGGGCCAAGAAGGCCGTCCTCCTCGGCTTCCGGCTCAAGGACATGGCGCAGCAGTCGGGCGGCCCGCAAGGCGGCACGTGGTGGGACAAGGTGGATTCCAAGTTCGCCGGCTGGGGCGACGCCGAATGGAAGGCCGCGCACTTCCGTGCCGTGCCCAACTGCATCGTCCGCCGGTCGGCCTACATCGCGCCGGGCGTGGTGCTCATGCCGTCCTTCGTGAACCTCGGCGCCTACGTCGACACGGGCACGATGGTGGACACATGGGCCACCGTGGGCTCCTGCGCGCAGATCGGGAAGAACGTGCACCTGTCGGGCGGCGTCGGCATCGGAGGCGTGCTCGAGCCGATGCAGGCAGGCCCCACGATCATCGAGGACAACTGCTTCATCGGCGCGAGGTCCGAGGTGGTTGAGGGCGTGATCGTCCGCGAGGGCTCCGTCCTCGGGATGGGCGTCTACATCGGCCAGTCCACCAAGATCGTGGACCGCGCCACGGGCGAGGTGATGTACGGCGAGGTGCCGCCCTATTCGGTGGTGGTGTCGGGCTCCATGCCGTCGACGGGCGGGATCAACCTCTACTGCGCCGTGATCGTGAAGCGGGTGGACGAGAAGACCCGCTCAAAGACCGGGATCAACGAGCTCCTGCGCGACTGAGCCTCAGTTGAACCAGAGGAAGTAGCGGAGAAGTCCGCCTTCGGTCAGCATGAGGATCGTGAACGCGGTCTCGGGCGACACCGTCTCTCCGTCCTCGAGATAGGGGAGCACCGCCGACCCCTGCGCGATCAGCCAGGGGTCGAAGGTGGTGGGCTCCTCGAACATCCTGCGCAGGTTGATCCCGCGCCCCTCCGCGATCCTCCAGTGCGGGATGAGCCTCGCGCCGTTCAGCACCGCCTCGAACTCGTCGAGGAACATCTGCCAGCCCGTCACCGTCTCGTCGGTGATCCGCATCGTGTCGAAGAGCACGGTCTGGTGCGGCCCCGGCACCCATTCGCGGGAGTCGTCGGTCTCCGCCAGGATGCGGCGCCAGTTCTCGCGGCTGAGTGCGACCATCGACAGAAGATGCTCTCGCGCCGCGGCCATCCTGGCGGGCTCGACCGCCGGCCAGCGCATCAGGTGCACGAAGGCGATCAGGTCGACGGTTCCGACCATAGCCGTCAGCTCGCGCTGGCTCTCCCATTCCCAGTAGGCCTGCGCGTCAGGGCTGGAGACCCACTCCTCGAACCCCTCGTCGTCCGCGTCGAAATGCGGGGGTTCAGGCCCCAGCGCGTCGCGAGCGCGCCGGTCCTCGTCCGCGAGACCCGATGTCAGGCTCCGTGGGAACGCCGAATGAAACGTGGCGTCGAACGCAGCTTCCCAGTCGTGCGCCAGCAGGAAGTTCCCGAAGGCGGACAGCAGGTGGCAGTAGGCCTGCAGCCAAGGCACGTCGCTTTCATCGAGACCGAAGGGCGCCACGCGCCCCTCCACCACCTCGCCGGCCCACGTCTCCCATTCGGGTGACATCAGGTCCAGGCCCGAGACGGCAAGAAACACCTCTGCAATCGATTCTCCCGGGCCGCCCCGACCGTCGCCGTCGAAGTCGAGCCGGATCATCGGCACCCGGAGCTGCAGGTCGAGCGTCGCGGCGGGCACGGAAGCCAGCGTGGCTTCGGCCCGGGCGAGGTCCGTCACGAACTGGCCGAGCACCGCGCGGAGGTCGTCGTAAGTCACCGGCTCGGGCGTCGGGTTTTCGGGAATCGGAAGCCGAAGGAACGGAACGCCGCTGCCGAACGCCTGGGCGGCCGGGTTTCCGTAGGTCGAGGCAAGGCCGTGTCGGTGAAGCCCGCGGCCAAGACCTTCCACCGCCGACAGCGCCTGAGCGAGACCCAGCGCGAAGCCGGCTGCGGGGTCGTCCGGATCGACCTGAAGCTGCGCCTGAGCGACCTCCTCGGCGGCGTCGATCCGCCCCTCCACCAGAAGAGCCTCGAACCGGGCGGGGAAATCATCCTGCGCCCACGCGGCACCCGCAAACCAGGCCGCCACCACCGCGACGCCTGCCCATGTCAGCCGCATCCCCCTATCCCCCGAAGTCGTTCCCTGACGCAACGTTAGCAGCCTACACCATCCGCCCCGTGACCGCGATCAGCGAGAGCGCCGCGGGAACCGCAGTGGCGCGCGGACGTTCCCACGGCCGGTAGTGAGAAGGAGGGATGACATGGAAGGTGTAGGCTGGATCGGGGCGATCATCATCGGCGGGCTCGCAGGCTGGATCGCGGAGAAGGTCATGGGCGGAGATCACAGCATCTTCACCAACATCGCGCTTGGCATCGTGGGCGCCCTCGTGCTCAACGCCATCCTGGCGCTCGTCACGGGCGGGACGCTCGGCGGCTGGATCGGCCAGCTGATCGTCGGCGCCATCGGGGCCATGCTCCTTATCTGGATCTGGCGGGCCGTGCGCGGTCGAGCTTGACCGGGCGTTCCGCGACCCGGCTGACCCGCTGCCGTTCACCACGAACTGCTCGTTCTTATTGGTGAAATCTCGGCGGATTAACGGCCTAGAATATCATGACATTATGGGCCGGAGGCGGAGGCCTGATCGCCTCCGCATCAGTCCGGGTGAACTAGGCGCGTTTCGGCGGGCAATCTCTGGGCCGCGCAGCACCGGGCCGTGGCCGGACCGCCCGACGGCAGGCCGGTGGCGGAGCCCGCGTTCCGCTACCTCTACGAGCGCCGCGCCTCCATAAAGGCGGCAACGGGCACGGACATCCCCTCCGTCCCGCGAGTGAACTTGCGCCCTCCGCTTCGCTCTGACAGACGAAGGCATGGAAAAGGAAAAGCGCCCCCAGCAGGTCTACACGCTCGTGGTCGAGGTCGGCCGGAAGGCCGGCGATGGCCTGCCAGAGAAGGCGACCGGCGCGGCGCTCCTCTGCTATGCCTCGGGCGTGGACGAGGACGAGGCGGTGCGCGAGACGGTCGCGATCCTCAAGCAGGCCGACATGGCCCCGCTGGATGTCTCGGGCTACGGCACCCGTGCGGAGCGCGAGGCGGAGGGCGACAAGATCGCCGCGGACGAGGCCTCCCTGATGGACCGCGCGCTGGCCGAGAATGCCGTGATCGTGGCGCAGGTCACCCCGTTCTACGACTGATCTCCGCGTTGCGCGCCCCGGCCCGGCGCGCTATCGCTGCCGCATGACTGCACCCGTCGATCCGGTCGACCTGACCGCCCGCCTCATCCGCTGCCCCTCCGTCACGCCCATGGAAGGCGGGGCGCTTACGCTGCTCGCAGAGGTGCTGAGCGATGCCGGCTTCACCTGCACGCGGGTCGATCGCGGGCACACACCGAACCTCTTCGCGCGGTGGGGAGAGAAGGGTCACCCGCGCACCTTCGGCTTCAACGGCCATACCGACGTGGTCCCCGTGGGCGACGCCGCCGCCTGGACCGCCGACCCCTTCGGCGGCGAGATCCGGGGCGGCGAGCTCTGGGGGCGCGGGGCGACCGACATGAAGTCGGGCGTCGCCTCCTTCGTCGCCGCCGCCTGCGATCTTGTCCGGCACGAACCCGACGGCGCCATCGCGCTCGCCATCACCGGCGACGAGGAAGGCGAAGCGACGGACGGGACCGTGGCGCTCCTTGACTGGATGGCGCGCGAGGGCGAGCGGATGTCCGTCTGTCTCGTGGGCGAGCCGACCTCGACCGAGATGGTCGGCGACATGATGAAGATCGGCCGGCGCGGGTCGATGACCGCGAGGTTCACGGTCACGGGCGTGCAGGGCCATTCGGCCTATCCGCACCGGGCGAAGAACCCCGTCCACGCCATCGCGCAGCTGATGGACCGCCTGGCCTCGCACGAACTCGACCAGGGCACGGAGCATTTCGACGCCTCGACGCTGGCCGTGACGACCATCGACGTCGGCAACCCTGCCTCGAACGTGATCCCCGCCCGCGCCGCCGCCACGGTCAACGTCCGCTTCAACGACTCCCACACCTCCGCCACCCTTACCCAATGGCTGGAAACCGAGGCCGCCAAGGTCGCCGCGGCCACGGGCTGCGGGATCGCGATGGAGGTGCGCGTCTCGGGCGAAAGCTTCCTGACGCCTCCCGGGTCGCTCTCCGATCTCATCGCGGCAGCCATCCGGGCTGAAACAGGGTCTGATCCGGAACTCTCCACCACCGGCGGAACCTCGGACGCCCGTTTCGTCAAGGACCACTGCCCCGTCGTCGAGTTCGGCCTTCCGGGCCGCACCATGCACCAGGTGGACGAGCGCGTGCCGGTCGCGGACATCCGCCTCCTGAAACAGGTCTACACCCGCATCCTCCGCGACTACTTCCGCCTTCCCGGATGACGCCGCGCGCGGGCCGTGCTACCCGAAGCCCATGACCCGCATCCCCTCCAAGGACGAGATCCTCGCCTGGATCGCCGACCATCCGGCGGAGACCTCCAAACGCGACATCGCCAAGGCCTTCGGCATCAAGGGCGCGGCGCGCGTGGACCTCAAGCGCGTCCTCAAGGAGCTCGAGGCGGACGGGCATCTCGAAAAGCGCCGCAGGACCTACCGCGATCCCGACCGCCTTCCGCCCGTGTCGGTGCTGGAGGTGCTCGGCCCCGACCGGCAGGGCGACCTCTTCGCCAAGCCTCTCGAATGGACGGGCGAGGGCGCGGAACCCCGCGTCATCGTCATCCCGCGCGACGGCGACCCCGCGCTTGGCCGCGGCGACCGCATCCTCGGGCGGCTCACCGAGGTCGAGGCCGAGGGCCACGACTACGAAGCCCGCCTGATCCGACGCATCGGCCAGACCGCGCACCGCATCCTCGGCGTCTTCCGCAAGACCGCCGAAGGTGGCCGCATCGTCCCCATCGACAAGGGCGCGGAGCGGGAATGGACGGTCGCCCCCGGCGCCACGCTCTCCGCCCGCGACGGCGAACTGGTGGAGGCGGAACTCGCCGGCCCCAAGGTTCGCATGGGCCTGCCCCGCGCCCGCGTCATCACCCGACTGGGCGACCCGTCCGAACCGAAGGCCGTTTCACTCATCGCGATCCACCAGCACGGCATCCCCGACGACTTCCCCGACGAGGTGATCGCCGAGGCCGACGCGATGACCCCCGCGGGCCTCGAAGACCGCGAGGACCTGCGCGACCTCCCCCTCGTCACAATCGACCCGGTGGATGCCCGCGACCACGACGACGCAGTCTGGGCGCACGACGACGACGACCCGAAGAACCCCGGCGGCTTCGTCGTCTGGGTCGCCATCGCAGACGTCGCCCACTACGTCCGCCCCGGGCGTCCGCTCGACCGCGAGGCGCGGCTCAGGGGCAACTCCACCTACTTCCCGGATCGCGTCGTGCCGATGTTGCCCGAGCGCCTCTCGGGCGACCTCTGCTCGCTCCACGAAGGCGTCCCGCGCGCCTGCCTTGCCGTGCGGATGCAGATCGACGCGGGCGGCCACAAGATCGCCCACCGCTTCACGCGCGGCCTGATGCGCTCTGCCGCCTCGCTGCACTACGAGGAGGTGCAGTCCGCCGAGGACGGCACCCCGAACGACCGCACTGGCCCGCTCCTCGACACCGTCATCCGCCCGCTCTACGCCGCCTGGCGCGCGACGATGAAGGCGCGGGCGGAACGCCAGCCGCTCGACCTCGACCTGCCCGAACGCAAGATCGTCCTGTCAGAGGACGGCCGCGTCCTGTCGGTCGGCTTCCGCGACAGGCTGGATGCGCATCGGCTGATCGAAGAGTTCATGATCCTCGCCAACGTCGCCGCCGCCGAGGAATTGGAGAGGCGCAGGACGGCGCTCGTCTACCGCGTCCACGAGGAGCCGAGCCCCGAGAAGCTGGAGGCGCTGAGGGAAGTCGCCCAAGCTTCGGGTCTAGTTCTGGCCAAGGGCCAGGTTCTCCAGACGAGCCACCTGAACCGCCTCCTCGCGCAGGCGGAAGGCACCGAACAGGACGAGCTCATCAACATGGCGACACTCAGGTCCATGACGCAGGCCTACTACCACCCGCAGAACTTCGGCCACTTCGGCCTCGCGCTGCGCCGCTACGCGCACTTCACCTCGCCGATCCGGCGCTATTCGGACCTCATCGTTCACCGCGCCCTCATCACCGCCCACCACTGGGGCGACGACGGCCTGTCGCCCGAAGAGATCGACCAGCTCGAGCCCACGGCCGAACACATCAGCCAGACGGAGCGCCGGTCAATGGCGGCCGAACGCGACACGACCGACCGCTACCTCGCCGCCTTCCTGTCGGAGCGCGTTGGCGCGGAGCTCACCGGCCGCATCTCGGGTGTTCAGCGCTTCGGTGCCTTCGTCAAGCTGGACGAGACGGGCGCCGACGGACTGATCCCCATCCGGTCGCTCGGGTCCGAGTTCTTCCACTTCGACCGCGATGCCCAGACACTGATGGGCTCCGACACCGGCCTCACCATCGGCCTCGGCCAGCGCGTCACGGTGCGCCTCGCCGAAGCGGTCCCCGTGACCGGCGGGCTGATGCTTGAACTCCTTGCCGTCGAGGGCGCGCAGATGCCCTCGCCCGTGCGTCGGGGACGGGGGCGGGGAGCAGGGCCGCGCAAGCCCGGCCTCGCCCGACGCAAGGAAGAGAAGACCAGGCGGAAGGTCACGCGGCGCCGAAAGTAGCGAAGCGCCGCCACGTCCGGCCTTCGTGCTTTGAGACTCGCCCCCGACCCGCTACACTGCCGCCAAAACAAGAGCAGGTCCGACAGGTGAACTCATGCGCTTTCCGGGGGCGATTCTCGCCATTGCCGTCGCCACATCCGCATCCGCCGATCAGGTCCGGGCGCCGGAGGTGTCCGTCCGGCCTGCGGCGCGGGGAGGGGCGGAGTTGACGACGCTGGTCACGTCGAACCTCGCCTTCGACCGCTGGCTGGACGAATTCCGCGCGCGCGCCCTCGCACAGGGCATCCGCCCGGATGTCCTTGACGCGGCGCTCACCGGCATCCGCTACAATGCCGACGTGATCGACCGGGACCGCAACCAGTCCGAGTTCACTCGTCAGATCTGGGACTATCTCGACAGCGCCGCGTCGGAAGACAGGGTCAGGAACGGCCGCGCCGCGCTTCAGCGCCATGCCCGTCTCCTCGCCGAGATCGAGGAGCGCTACGGTGTGGAGGCCGAGGTCGTGACCGCGATCTGGGGGCTGGAAAGCGCCTACGGCACCTTCCGCGGCTCCACGCCCATCATCGAGGCGCTGGCGACACTGGCTTTCGACGGCCGCCGCGGCGCATTCTTCGAACAGCAGCTGATCGCGGCGCTGCAGATCGCGCAGGCGGGGGACGTGAGTCCGCGCAGCATGACGGGAAGCTGGGCGGGCGCGATGGGGCACACGCAGTTCATCCCGACCTCCTACCTCGCCCACGCTCAGGACTTCGACGGCGACGGCAAGCGCGACATCTGGTCGGACGACCCGGCGGACGCTCTCGCCTCCGCCGCCGCCTATCTTGCGAATCATGGGTGGACGAAGGGCCAGCCCTGGGGTGTGGAGGTGCTGCTTCCGCAGGGGTTCGACTATGCGCAGACGGGCGAGCGCATCAAGAAGGCCCCCGCCGACTGGGCGGCCATGGGGGTGCGCGACACGGCGGGCAACCCGGTCCCCGACCATGGGCAGGCGTCGATCCTCCTGCCTGCCGGCGCGCGCGGCGCGGCCTTCATGATCTTCGACAATTTCCATGTGATCGAACGCTACAACACCGCCGATGCCTACGTGATCGGCGTGGGGCACCTGTCGGACCGGATCGGCGGCGCCGGGCCGCTGCGGTCCGGCTGGCCCCGGGAAGACCGCAACCTCCGCTTCGTCGAGAAGCAGGAGATGCAGGAGCGGCTGACTGACGCCGGGTTCGACACGCAGGGCGTCGACGGCATTATCGGCCCGAACACCATCGCCGCCATCCGGGCGTTCCAGAAGACGCAAGGGCTGACCCCCGACGGCTACGCGAGCTACGAGGTGCTCCAGCGGCTTCGTTAGCGGCTTCAGGTCATCCTGATCGAGTTCTTGTCCACCGACAGCATGTAGCCCCGACGCTGCACGGTGCGGATCAGGAGTTCCGCCACCATCTGGTTGCCGAGCGCGTCCCTCAACCGCTTGATCCGCGTGGCCCCCGCCGCCTCGTCGCAATCGGCGGCGTTCCTGCCGGAGATCACCGCCTCGATCTCGGCGCCGGTCAGCACGTCGTCGTCCATCCGCGCCTCGGCCAGGACCGCCAGCGTCTCGATGGCGGCGGCGGTCAGCTTGAACTCCATGTCGTTCAGCAGCACCGCGTTCTGCTCCCGGTCGATGGCGAGCGACTTCACCTGGATGCCCTTGCGCTCGATTTCGGCCATGCGCCGATTCTGCGCCACGATGGTCACGAGGAAGACGAGCGAGGCCACGAGAAGCCCCGCCGCGAACAGCATCAGCACGAAGATGATGATCCGGTAGCCCGCCAGCACCTCTGAAAACGCCGTGCCGGACTGTGCGAGGATCTCGAGCAGCTTGATCTCGGAGGCTGAGGTCAGGTCGTCGTTCTCGACGAAGATCCGCTCCACCCGCGCGTTGAAGGCGTTGGCGTCGGGGAGGCTCAGGAACAGGAGCACGCCCGCCAAGGCGAGGATCGCCACGATGGCGACGATCCCGAAGGTGACGATGCGGTTTCCGGAAATCCGGGGATCAGAAGCGGAGGAAGAAATCTCCGGCACTCTCTCTCCTCTGCTCAAGTCCGTCTTCTCCGAATATCCCGACGACGTTCAGAAGCTCCCAGCCATTGGCTGCGAGCCGCGCCCGGACCTCCGGTTCCGCGGCCGCGCGGTTACCGCAGGCGGAGTCGGGCAGTTCCATGACCCCATACTGCAGGCGAAGCGGATTGTCCCGCTTCGCCTTGTAGTCCGCAAAGCAGGCCGCCTGCGCCGGAAGCGCGGCGGCGAAAGCGAGGATGACTGCGAGTGCAAGGCGTTTCATGCCATGACCATGACCGGGAAGGCCCCGCCGATCAATAACAGCCCCGCTATGCCGGACCGTTATCCCCTAGCGACACCCCGATATCGCGTTCCGCAGCCCCCCGCCGCCAGAACGAGGACGACCCGATCCGCGGGCCGCCCCTTCGACGGAGATGTCGCCATGATCCGATTTCTGCTAGCCACTCTCGCCTCCGCCGCCCTTCTCGTCTCTCCCCCCGCACCGGCGCGGGCCGACGGCGGCGGAGAACTGCTGGGCCTTCTTCTCGGCATCGGCACCGTCTACGCCATCGGCAAGGGGATCGAGCAGGCCCGCGCGCCTCTCCCGATCGTCGAGGCCGAGCCGCTGCCCCTCGTCCAGCCCGCGGACTGGCGGGAGGATCGGCGCCGTCCGGCCCCGGACTTCCGCTGGAACATGCCGCAGCGCACCGTCCCGCGCGATTGCCTGTCCACCTTCGACACCTGGCATGGCGAGATCCGCGGCTTCAGCGCCGCCTGCCTTGCCCGCACCATGGACCGTCCGGACAGGCTCCCCCGGATGTGCGCAATCGACACGAGGATCCGGCAGCACGACGCGCGGATCTACTCGGCCCGCTGCCTCCAGCTGGAAGGTTGGGAGATCGGGCGGACGGACGCGCGCTGGCCCGGCGCTCCCGAGTGGAGAGGCGGATCGTGGATCCGACAGTGACGCCCCCGACTCACGCCGAATTGACCGAAGTGACGCATTCAAGTCGTGCAGCATGCGGTAGAACCGGAGGTGGCATGACGTAGCGGCACCTTCCGCCGTCCGTGCCCCCCGAAAGGGTCGGCCGCTTCCCTCGTGGCGGCGCAGCGTTGGCCGGACACCCCAGCGTCCGGTGGGTGGGTAACAAGTGCGGGCGGTCCTTCGGGGCCGCCTTTTTTCTTGCGGACACGGCGCGGGCCGGGCGACATGGGCGCATGGGGGACACGATGCCTGACTTCGCCTTTGAAACACAGCTCCTCGCGCTCGGAGCCCGGCGCATCGCGGGCATCGACGAAGCCGGACGCGGGCCGCTTGCCGGGCCGGTCGTCGCCGCAGCCGTCATCCTCAGCCCCGACGCCATTCCGGAGGGGCTGAACGACTCCAAGCGGTTGACAGCCCCGCAGCGCGAGGCGCTCCACGCGCGCCTGATCGCCTGCGCCGAGGTCGGCGTGGGCATCGCAAGCGTCGAGGAGATCGACAGGATCAACATCCTGCGCGCCGCGCACCTTGCCATGCTGCGGGCGCTGGCGACGCTTCAGCCCGTCTGTCACGCGCTGATCGACGGCAACATGCTCCCCCGCGACATCGCCTGCCCGGCCGAGGCGGTGGTGAAGGGCGACGCGCGCTGCCTTTCCATCGCCGCCGCGTCCATCGTCGCCAAATGCGTGCGCGACCGGATCATGGTGGATTTGGCGCAACAGCACCCCGGCTACGGCTGGGAGACGAATGCGGGCTATGCGACTCCGGCGCATCAGTCGGCGCTCCGGGAACTCGGGCCCACCCCTCACCATAGGCGCTCGTTCGCGCCCGTCCACAATATCTTGTATCAAGAGCAAACCGTAACTCTCTGATTCAAAAAAGAATTTGACCGCGATTCGACGATGACTCATCCTTGCCTGCAACAAGACCACGGGCCACCAAGACCCGGGGACAGAGGCAGAGATGACGAAGCGAACGGCACCGGAAGCGGCTCTCCCGCTCAACACAATCCTTGCGGGCGACTGCATCGACGTGATGCGGAGCCTGCCCGAGAATTCGGTGGACCTCGTCTTCGCCGACCCGCCCTACAACCTTCAACTGAAGGGCGATCTCCACCGCCCCGACAATTCTCGCGTGGACGCGGTGGACGACGCCTGGGACCGCTTCGCCTCGTTCGAGACCTACGACACCTTCACCCGCGCCTGGCTTTCGGCCGCCCGCCGCATTCTGAAGCCGCATGGCGCGATCTGGGTGATCGGCTCCTACCACAACATCTTCCGCGTCGGCGCGGCGATGCAGGACGCGGGCTTCTGGCTCCTCAACGACGTGGTCTGGCGCAAGTCGAACCCCATGCCGAACTTCCGCGGCAAGCGGCTGACGAACGCGCACGAGACCCTGATCTGGGCGTCCAAGGAAGAAGCGTCGAAGTACACGTTCAACTACGAAGCGCTCAAGGCGCTGAACGACGGCGTGCAGATGCGGTCGGACTGGGTGCTGCCGATCTGCACCGGGCACGAACGGCTCAAGGACGGAAACGGCGACAAGGCCCACCCGACCCAGAAGCCCGAGGCGCTGCTCCACCGCGTGATCGTCGCGACGACGAACCCGGGCGACGTGGTGCTCGACCCCTTCTTCGGGACCGGAACCACCGGTGCCGTCGCCAGGATGCTCGGCCGCGACTGGATCGGGATCGAACGCGAAGCCGCCTACCGGGAGGCCGCGGAAGACCGCCTCTCCCGCGTCCGCAAGTACGACAGGGAGGCGCTCCTCGTCTCCTCCTCGAAACGCGCCGAACCGCGAATCCCCTTCGGCCAGCTCGTCGAACGCGGCCTGCTGCGCCCGGGCGAGGTGCTCGTCTCCCCCCGCGGGCAGACCGCCAAGGTCCGCGCGGATGGCACGCTGATCGCGAACGAGGTGAAGGGTTCGATCCACCAGGTCGGAGCCGCGCTGGAACACGCGCCCTCCTGCAACGGCTGGACCTACTGGCACTTCCGCCGGGACGGCCGGACCATCCCCATAGACCTTCTCCGCCAGCAGATCCGGGCCGAGATGGACTGACCAGTTACCGCCGGTGCCTGTGGCCTACCACGGCACTACCTGACCCCGCCGTTCCCTCGGACGGCGGGGTTTTTTCTGTGCGGGGAACGATGCGCGCCCTAGCTTCTTGAGTAACGACAGCCGGAGGCATCCCATGCACATCCTCGTCATCGGCGGCAGCCGCGGCATCGGGCTCGCCTGCGTGCGCCACGCGCTCGACCGCGGGCACCGGGTCCGCGCCTTCGCCCGGTCGGCGCAGTCCATCCCGCTCGAACACGACAATCTCGAGAAATGCACCGGCGACGCCACGCGGGCCGATGACGTGAAGGTCGCGCTCGACGGGATCGACGCGGTGATCCTCGTCCCCGGCGTGCCGAAGACGGCGGCGGCGCTTCTCCGTCCCATCCAACTCTTCTCGGACGCGACGGCGGTCGTGATCCCCGCGATGCAGGAGCGCGGCATCCGCCGGCTCCTTGCCGTCACGGGATTCGGGGCGGGCGACAGCTACGCCCGCGTCAGTTCGGCGGAGCGCATCGCCTTCCAGGGCATCATGGGCCGCGCGCTCGCCGACAAGAACCGTCAGGAGAGGCTCATCACGGAGTCGGACCTCGACTGGACCATCGCGCGCCCCGGTTTTCTCACCTCGAACCGCATGACCGGGCGCTACCAGGTCCTGACCGAGCCCGCGACATGGCGGAACGGCCTCATCTCCCGCGCGGATGTCGCGCACTTCCTGATCACTGCCGCCGAGGAGGGGACGTTCATCCGCGAGGCGCCGGTGCTGGTGCGTTAGGGTCGCTTTCCACCGATGACCGCGCCCAGAATTGCGCCCGCGACCGCCGCGAGCGGCACCCAGAAGAACATGACCCCCATCATGTAGGCGCCCTCGGCCTGCGAGATCGAGGCCACCTGCGGCAGCGCGAGGCCGACCAGAAAGGCGACCACCCCGCCGCCGAGAAGCCCCAACATGGCAAATCCGAACCGTCTCATCCCCGTTCCTCCCTCTCCCCATCTCTAGCACCCTTCTGGCTCGAAATCCCCTGCGCCCTCCGCTAAACCCGAGGGGCAAGCGCGGAGGGACCAATGGCTGATGCGACGTTCGGCAAGGGCTGCCACCTGCACCTGATCGACGGGTCGTCCTTCATCTTCCGCGCCTACCACGCGCTCCCCCCGCTCACGCGGAAGTCCGACGGGCTGCCCGTCGGCGCCGTCTCGGGCTTCGTGAACATGCTCTGGAAGCTCATCGAAGGGAACGGCGGCCCGGACAGCCCCACCCACATCGCGGTGGTGTTCGACAAGGGCTCCCACACCTTCCGCAACGATCTCTACGACCTCTACAAGGCCAACCGCGACGAAATGCCGGAGGATCTGCGCCCGCAGATCCCGCTGACCCGCGACGCCACCCGCGCCTTCAACATCGCCTGCCTCGAACAGGAAGGCTTCGAGGCCGACGACATCATCGCCACCCTCTCCTGCCGCGCGCGCGACGCAGGCGGGCGCGTGACGATCATCTCCTCCGACAAGGATCTCATGCAGCTTGTGGGGGGGGGCGTGCAGATCCTGCGCCCCGGCATGCAGGGCAAACCGGACGAGATCGTGGACCGCGAGGGGGTTGAAGCCTATTTCGGCGTCCCGCCCGAGCGGGTGGTCGACGTCCAGTCCCTCGCGGGCGACTCGGTCGACAACGTCCCGGGCGCCCCCGGATTCGGGGTGAAGACCGCGGCACTCCTGATCAGCGAGTTCGGAGACCTCGACTCTCTCCTCTCCCGCGCGGAGGAAATTCCCCAGCCCAAGCGCCGCCAGACGCTCATCGACCACGCCGACCAGATCCGCCTGTCGCGCAAGCTCGTCCAGCTCGACTGCGACATGCCGTTCGACGTCACGCTCGACGAACTCGAGGTGAAGGACCCAGACCCCGACACGCTCCTCGCCTTCCTCACCGCGATGGAGTTCCGCACCATCACCCGCCGCGTGGCCGAAAAGCTGAAGGTCGCGGTGCCGGTCATGCCGGAACTCATGCCAGCCTCGCCGGAACCGTCGTCGGAACCTGACGTCCCGCCGCTCCCGAAGATCGACACGTCGAGATACGAGTGGGTCCGCGATGCAGCGGGGCTCCAGCGCTGGATCGACAAGGCGAACGCCCGCGGCTGCATCGCCATCGACACGGAGACCACGAGCCTCGACGAAATGCGCGCCGACCTCGTCGGCATCTGCCTCTGCGTGGCACCGGGCGAGGCCGCCTATGTCCCCCTCACCCACCGTGCGGCGGGAACGGACGACCTCTTCGGCTCGAACGACCTCGCCGAAGGGCAGATGCCCCTCGATCAGGCTCTATCGATGCTCAAACCGCTTCTGGAGGACGACGCCGTCCTCAAGATCGGCCAGAACATGAAGTACGACGCGAAGATCTTCGCGCGCCACGGCATCCGCGTCGCGCCCATCGACGACACGATGCTCATGTCCTACGCGATGCATGCAGGGATGCACGGCCACGGGATGGACACGCTCGCCGAGCGCTACCTCTCCCACCAGTGCATCCCGATCAAGGACCTCATCGGCACCGGCAAGGCGCAGGTCACCTTCGACCGGGTGCCCATCGAGGCCGCCGTGAAGTACGGCGCCGAGGATGCCGAGGTCACCTACCGCCTCTGGCACACCTTCAAGCCGCTGCTCCACCAGAACCGGGTTACCACCGTCTACGAAACGCTCGAACGCCCGCTCGTTCCCGTGCTGATGGACATGGAGATGGCGGGGATCAAGGTCGACCGGAACACCCTGTCCCGCATGTCGGGCGCCTTCGCCCAGACGATGGCGCGCCTCGAGGAGGAGATCCACGAGCTCGCGGGCGAGAAGTTCAACGTCGGCTCGCCCAAGCAGCTTGGCGAAATCCTCTTCGACAAGATGAACCTCCCCGGCGGACAGAAGGGCAAGACCGGCGCCTACGCGACCGGCGCGGACGTCCTCGAAGACCTCGCGATGGAGCACGACCTCCCGCGCCGCATCCTCGACTGGCGGCAGGTGTCGAAGCTGAAGTCGACCTACACCGACGCGCTTCAGGACCACATCAACCCCCAAACGGGCCGCGTCCACACCTCCTACTCCATCGCGGGCGCCAACACGGGCCGCCTCGCCTCGACCGACCCGAACCTCCAGAACATCCCCGTCCGGACCGAGGAAGGCCGCCGCATCCGCGAGGCCTTCGTGGCCGAACCGGGCAAGGTCCTCGTCAGCCTCGACTACAGCCAGATCGAACTCCGCATCCTCGCCCACATGGCGGATATCGAGGCACTGAAGCAGGCGTTCCGCGAAGGGCAGGACATCCACGCCGCCACCGCGTCCGAGATGTTCAACGTGCCTCTGGACCAGATGACGCCCGACATCCGCCGTCAGGCCAAGGCCATCAACTTCGGCGTGATCTACGGCATCTCGGGCTTCGGCCTCGCCCGCAACCTCCGCATCCCGCGGGCCGAGGCGCAGGGGTTCATCGACCGCTACTTCGAACGCTTCCCCGGCATCCGCGCCTACATGGACGAGACCGTGAAGTTCGCGCAGACCCACGGCTTCGTGCAGACGATGTTCGGCCGCCGCGTGAACACGCCCGACATCAACGCCAAGGGCCCCACCGCCGGCTTCGCCCGCCGCGCCGCGATCAACGCGCCGATCCAGGGGACGGCGGCCGACATCATCCGCCGCGCGATGATCCGGATGCCCGCGGCGATTCAGGGGCTGCCGGCGAAGATGCTCCTCCAGGTCCACGACGAGCTGCTGTTCGAGGTGGAGGAGGACGCCGCCGACCGCCTCATCGCCGTGGCGCGGGAGGTGATGGAAGGCGCCGACGAACCGGCCGTGAAGCTGACCGTGCCACTGGTGGTTGACGCCGGGAAGGGCGCGAACTGGGCGGCGGCGCACTGACGGGACGCTATTTCGCCGCCATCTCCGCCAGCCGGATCACTACCTTCGTCGCCGCGGCCATGTCCTGCACGCTCACCCATTCGAGCGGGCCGTGGATCTCCTGCATGCCGGTGAAGACGTTCGGCGTCGGCACCCCCATCTCGGTCAGGCGCGACCCGTCCGTCCCGCCCCGGATCGGTTTCGACACCGGCTCGATCCCCTCCGCCTCGCAGGCGGCCCGCGCGAGCTCCACCGGTCGCATGTCGTTCTCGAGCCAGTAGCGCATGTTCCGGTACTGCGCCTTGATCTCGCAGGCGATCCGCGCGCGCGGCTCCGTGGCCGCCACGGTCTCGCAGACCTGGCGCAGAAGCGCCCCCTTGGCGGCCAGCCCGTCCCGCTCGAAGTCGCGCAGGATGATGCGCAGCTCCGCCTCCGCCGCCGTCCCCGTCATCTCGTAGACGTGGATGAAGCCTTCGCGCCCCTCCGTCGTCTCGGGAGTCATGGTTGCCTGCGGCAGCGTCGCGACGATCTTCGCCGCCAGATGCAGCGCGTTCACCAGTACGCCCTTCGCCGTGCCGGGATGGATCGAGACCCCCGTGACCTTCACCACCGCCGCGTCGGCCGAAAAGCTTTCGTACTCCACCTCGCCCACTCGCGCGGCGTCGAGCGTATAGGCGAAGTCCACGCCCAGATCGGCAGGCAGCAGCTTGTCCACCCCGCGCCCGATCTCCTCGTCGGGCGTGAAGGCCACGCGGATCTTCCCATGCGGAATCTCCGGATGCGCCAGCAGATGCCGCGCCGCCGTCATGACGATCGCGACCCCCGCCTTGTCGTCCGCACCCAGCAACGTCGCCCCGCTCGCCGTCACGATGTCATGGCCCACCTTCGCGGCAAGGTAGGGCAGCGCCGCCGCCGAAAGCACCAACTCCGGCGCGTCCGGATACCGGATGTCCGCCCCGTCCCAGCCCCGGTGCACGCGCGGCTTCACGCCGGTCGCGTTGTAGGCGGGCGCCGTGTCCACATGCGCGAGGAATCCGATGGTCGGCGCCCCCACGGTCGTGGCCGGGATAGTCGCCAGCACCGCGCCGTAGTCCGTGAGCGTCACCTCCTCCGCCCCCATCTCATCGAGCTCCGCCCGCAGGAGCCGCAGCATCTCGAGCTGGATCGCCGTGCTCGGCGTGCTGTCCGATTTCTCGTCGCTCTGGCTGTCGATGGCGGTGTAGCGGACCAGCCGCTCCTCGAGCTCGCGGTCGAATTCGGTGCGCATGATCCCTCCTTGGCGTCTCGCGGAAAGAAGCCTGCGCCGCCGGGGCGAAGTCAACCCGCTCCCTGCTTTATCTCGGCGCGAATACCCCGGGGGGCTCGCCCGCAGGCCGAGCGGTGGGCGGAGCCCCCTGAGCTTCTCCGACGAACAGACCCTATGTCGGCTCGATCTCGCCCGACGGGATCACCGGAAAGAACACGCCCCCCGACCGCACCCCGAACCAGCCGTCCTCATGCTCGCCCAGTTCCACCAGCCGGTAGAAGCTCTTCCGGTCGATCAGCGCCTCGAGGTTGGCACGCACGAGCACATACGGCGCAGGCTCCCCCGTCGCCGCATCCCGCTCCACCCGGATCGGACGTTCCGCCCCGGCCTCAGCCCGGTCGCCCACATTCGTCACGAAGACGATCCGCCGGTCCGCCCCCTCGCCCTCCACCTCGAAGTCCACCGCCACGAAGGGGGCGTCCTCCACCGTGATCCCCACCTTCTCCACGGGCGTCACGAGGAAGTAGTCGTCCCCGTCCTTCCGCAGGATGGTGGAGAACAGCCGCACGAGCTCCTTCCGGCCGATGGGCGTGCCGAGGTAGAACCACGTCCCGTCCCGCGCGATCCGCATGTCGAGGTCGCCGCAGAACGGCGGGTTCCAGAGATGCACCGGCGGCAATCCGCCTTTCGATGCGGCGCGCGCGCTTTTCGCGAGTCCATCGGCGTCGGGTTTCACGGACATTTGTGGCCTCGTCACCTCGGGCGGTTGGACTATCTCAGATAGTGCCCTTTAATGAGGGGTGAAACACCCAGGGAGCGCGCAAATGTCCGAATCGCAGAACCTCGTGGCCGAGATCGAGGCGCTGGGGACGAAGCTTGCCGACGCCAAGGCCAGCATCACGCGCCGCTTCATCGGGCAGGAGCGCGTCGTCGAACTGGTCCTCTCCGCCATCCTCTGCGGCGGACATGGCCTCCTGATCGGCCTCCCCGGTCTCGGCAAGACGCGGCTCGTCTCGACGCTCTCCACCGTGCTCGGCCTCCAGGGCTCGCGCGTCCAGTTCACGCCCGACCTGATGCCGGCCGACATCCTCGGGTCCGAAGTGCTGGAAACCGGCTCCGACGGCAGCCGCGCCTTCAAGTTCATCGAAGGTCCTGTGTTCTGCCAGCTTCTGATGGCGGACGAGATCAATCGCGCCTCGCCGCGAACGCAGTCCGCTCTCCTCCAGGCGATGCAGGAGAAATCCGTCACCATCGCCGGGCAAGCCCACCCGCTCGACAAGCCATTCCACGTGCTGGCCACTCAGAACCCCATCGAACAGGAGGGAACCTACCCCCTTCCCGAAGCGCAGCTCGACCGGTTCCTCGTGCAGATCGACGTCCCCTACCCGACCCGCAGCGCGGAGCGCGATATCCTGATCGCGACGACCGGGACGAAGGAAGACGACTCGCATCAGGTGTTCACGGCGGAGGACCTGATCGCCGCGCAGGCGCTCGTCCGGCGGATGCCTGTGGGCGACACGATCGTCGAACAGATCCTCGACCTCGTCCGCGCCTGCCGTCCCGGAGACGAGACGGCGCCCGAAACGGTGCGCGCCAACGTGGGCTGGGGCCCCGGCCCCCGCGCCGCCCAGGCGCTCATGCTCACCGTCCGCGCCCGCGCGCTGCTCGACGGTCGGCTCGCGCCGTCGCCCGAGGACGTGGCGGACATGGCGGCACCCGTCCTCACGCACCGGATGGCGCTGACTTTCGCCGCCCGTGCCCGGGGCGTCGAACTCAACCGCGTCATCGACGAGGTCGTGGGCCGCGTGACCCGCGTCGAGGCCGCCGCTTGACCGAAGCCGCCGATCTCCGCTCCCGCGCCGAGGATCTCGCCGGACCGCTGCCGCCGCTCCTTGCGGCGGCCGACCATCTGGCGTCCACCGTGCTGCTCGGTGAACACGGACGCCGACGGTCGGGGATGGGCGACGAGTTCTGGCAGTACCGGCAGGCCATGCCGGGCGACGAGGCGCGGATGATCGACTGGCGCCGCTCGGGCCGGTCCGACGTGCATTTCGTCCGCGAAAAGGAATGGCAGGCCGCGCAGAGCGTGCTCCTCTGGATCGACCGGTCGCAGTCGATGGCCTTCGCCTCCTCGCCGAAGCTCACGACGAAATCCGAACGCGCCCGCCTCCTCGCGCTCGCCCTCTCCACGCTGCTCATCCGGGGCGGCGAGCGCGTGGGCCTCACGAGCCTCGACTTCCCGCCGCGTGCGGGAGAACTCCAGCTCCTCCGCCTCTCCGAGGTGATGGCCGACGCCGCCACGGGCGACGATTACGGCACGCCGGAAGTGCGCGGCATCCTCCCCCACAGCCGCGCCGTCTTCGTCTCGGATTTCCTGGGCGACATCACCGCCGCCGAGGCAGCGATCACCAAGGCGACGGACCGGGGCGTCTCCGGCGCGATCCTCCAGATCCTCGACCCGCAGGAGGAAGCCTTCCCCTTTGACGGGCGCACGATCTTCGAATCCATGGGCCGCAGCCTTTCGCATGAAACGCTCAAGGCCGGCGACCTGCGCGGCCGCTACCTCGAACGCCTCGCGGAACGGAAGGACCGGCTCGCCCGCCTCGCCCGCGCCACCGGCTGGCAGTACGACTGTCATCACACCGACCGCCCCGCATCGGGTGCGCTCCTCTGGCTCTATCGCTCGCTGGAACGGGTCCAGCACTGATGTGGACGCTTGGCCCCATCGGCTTCACCGCCCCCTGGCTTCTCGTGGCGCTCGCCGCGCTGCCGATCCTTTGGCTTCTGCTCCGCGCAGTGCCCCCCGCGCCGATTCGTCGCCGCTTCCCGGGCGTAGCCCTCCTCCTCGGCCTCAAGGACGACGAGAACGAGACGGACAAGACCCCGTGGTGGCTTCTCCTCCTCCGCGCGCTCGCCATCGCGGCGGCGATCATCGGTTTCGCGGGTCCGATCCTGAACCCCAAGCCCGAACGCGGCGGCACAGGTCCGCTCCTCGTCCTTCTTGACGGGACCTGGGCGGATGCCCGCGACTGGCAGGCACGTATGACGCGGACCGAGGCGCTGCTTGACGAAGCCTCCCGTACGGGACGGACGGCCGCCGTTGTGGTCCTGAACGATCTGCCTACCGGAGACGTGCTGTTCCAGGCCGCCGATGCCTGGACGCAGCGGCTGCCCAGCCTGGAGCCCCGCCCGTGGTCCCCGGATGCCGGGGCCGTCGCCGCGTGGGCCGGATCGCTGACCGGCGGGTTCGAGACGTTCTGGATGTCGGACGGGCTTGCCCATCCGTGGCGCGACGGGCTTCTGTCGGCGCTCGAGGCACGCGGGGACGTGACCGTGTTCGAGACGCCGCGCCCCGTGGTCGGCCTGCGTCCGCCCGTCTTCGAGGACGGCCTCGTTGGCATCACCGCCGTCCGATCCCGCGATACGGATACGTCCGAATATACCGTCAACGCCCATGGCCTCGATCCGGCGGGCATTCCGCGCATCCTCGCCACGGGAACGGTGGTGTTTGAGACCGGAGAACGCGAAGCGACGCTCGACCTGTCGCTGCCGCCGGAACTGCGCAACCGCATCCAGCGGTTCGAGATCGCAGGGGCGAGGTCCGCAGGCGCCGTGGCGTTGGCCGACGACGGGCTCCGCCGGCGCGAGGTCGCCCTGATCGCGGGCGCGGACGACCGGGAGGGGCTCGTGCTCCTGTCGCCCACGCACTACATCGAGCGTGCCCTCGCCCCGAATGCCGACATCATCGACGGCACTCTGTCTGACGTGCTGCTGGCCAACCCGGATGTCATCGTTCTGGCCGATGTGGCGACACTCGCCTCGCGGGAGGCGGAGGAGCTGCACGAATGGGTGCAGGCAGGCGGCCTGCTCCTCCGCTTCGCCGGTCCTCGCCTTGCCGCCAGCGATGTGAGCCGCAATGCCGAGGATCCGCTGATGCCCGTGCGCCTCCGCGCCGGCGGCCGCAGCGTCGGCGGCGCGATGAGCTGGGGCGAACCCAAGGCGCTCCGGTCCTTCGCGGAGACCTCGCCCTTCTACGGCCTGCAGATACCGGCGGACGTCACCGTGTCTGCCCAGGTCATGGCCCAGCCGGACCCGACGCTCGCCGACCGCGTGATCGCGGCGCTGGCCGACGGGACGCCGCTCGTCACCCGCAAGCGGGACGGGCAGGGGCAGATCGTGCTCTTCCACGTCACCGCGAATGCGGAATGGTCGTCGCTTCCTCTTTCAGGACTCTTCGTCCAGATGCTTGACCGCCTTGCCGTCTCCTCCCGGGCCGAGTCGCAGACGGCGGCGGAACTCGCCGGGACCACCTGGGTCCCGGACGAAGTGCTCGACGCCTTCGGCCGCGTCAGCGATGCGGATTCCATTCCCGGCATCCCGGGCGAGGTCCTGGCCGAGGCCGTCCCCGGCCCCGACACGCCGCCGGGTCTCTACGCAGGAGAAGACCGGCGGATCGCGCTCAACGTCATCCGCTCCGGGACCGCGCTCGCGCCCTCCACCTGGCCCGCGCGCATCCCGGTCGAAGGCTTCACGGTGGAGCAGGAGACGCTTCTCAAGGGAACGCTCCTGTCGATCGCCCTCGGCCTTCTCCTCGTCGACATCCTCGCCTCGCTCTGGCTATCGGGCCGTCTCCGGGGCCCGCGCAGCGCGGGCGCGGCCACGGCCCTGCTGGCTCTCGCGCTGATCCTTCCCCAGCCCGCCCCGGCGCAGCAATCCGAGGAAGACCTCTTCGCGATCGAGGCGACCGCGAACGTCGTGCTGGCCCATGTCATCACCGGCGACGCGCGGCTGGATTCGGTGGCGCAGGCGGGGCTCCGCGGGCTGTCGCAGACCCTGTTCGAACGCACGTCGGTCGAGCCGGCGGAACCGATCGCCGTCGATCTCGAAACGGACGAGCTGTCGTTCTTCCCGATGCTTTACTGGCCCGTCACCCCGGATCAGCCGATCCCGTCGGACGAAGCCTACGCCAAGCTCAACCGCTATCTCCGCACCGGCGGCATGATCGTGTTCGACACCCGCGATGCCGATGTCGCGCGCTTCGGCGGGTCGAGCCCGAACGGCCGGAAGCTCCAGCAGCTTGCCGCGCCTCTCGACATTCCGCCGCTCGAGCCGATCCCGTCGGATCACGTGCTCACGCGGACGTTCTACCTGATCCAGGATTTCCCCGGTCGCCATGCGTCGAGCGATGTCTGGGTCGAGGCCGCGCCGATGGATGCCGAGCTGGTGGACGGGATGCCGTTCCGCAACCTCAACGACAACGTGACCCCGGTCGTCATCGGCGGGAACGACTGGGCCGCCGCCTGGGCCGTGGACGACCGGGGCAACCGGATGTTCCCCGTAGGCCGGGGCTTCGCCGGGGAACGCCAGCGCGAAATCTCCCTGCGCTTCGGCGTCAACCTCGTGATGCATGTGCTGACCGGCAACTACAAGTCCGACCAGGTGCACGTGCCCGCGCTCCTCGACCGGCTGGGGCAGTAGATGAACAGCACCATCGTCTTCGACCCTCTGCTTGCCATGCCCGTGCTCTGGGGCGCGGCCGCCGTCGCTTTGCTCTTCGTCGCCATCGCCGTGTGGCGCGGGCTCTCTGGCTGGTGGCTGCGGGGCTTCGCGCTCCTCTCGCTCCTTGCCGCGCTCGCCAACCCGTCTCTCCAGACGGAGCAGCGCGAGCCGCTGTCGGACATCGTCATCGCGGTGATCGACGACAGCGCGAGCCAGCACATCTCGGACCGGGCCGACCAGACCGCCGAGGCGCTGGCCGCCATCGAACGCGAGATCGCGGCGATGCCCAACACCGAACTTCGCGTCGTCCGCGTGGGCGACGCAGAGGGCGATGGCGGATCACTCGTGATGACGGCGCTCGCCGAGGCGATGGCCGAAGAGCCGCGCGCCCGCGTCGCCGGAGCGATCCTCGTGACCGACGGGCAGATTCACGACATCGACCGTGCGCCCGAGCTCCCGGCCCCGCTCCACGCCCTCCTGACCGGGCGCGAGGACGACTGGGACCGCCGCCTGATCATCCGCAACGCCCCAGCCTTCGCCATCATCGGCGAACCTGTGACCCTGACCCTCCGGGTCGAGGACCAGGGCGCCGTGCCGCGGACACAGACCGGGAACGCGCCGCTCCGCATCTCCATAGACGGGGGCGATCCGCAGGACTTCATGGTTCCCGTCGGGCAGGACCTCGAACTGCCGATCACGCTTCCGCACGGCGGGATGAACGTGATCCAGTTCATCGTCCCGACCTCGGAAGGGGAACTGACGGACCGCAACAACGCCGCCGTCGTCCAGATCAACGGCGTCCGCGACCGGCTGCGCGTCCTCCTCGTCTCGGGCGAGCCGCACGCGGGCGAACGGACGTGGCGGAACCTCTTGAAGTCCGACTCATCCGTGGACCTCGTCCACTTCACGATCCTCCGCCCTCCGGAGAAGCAGGACGGGGTGCCGGTGGCCGAGCTGTCGCTCATCGCCTTCCCGACGCGCGAGCTGTTCCTCGAGAAGATCGAGGAATTCGACCTCATCATCTGGGACCGCTACAAGCGACGGGGCATTCTTCCCGCGATCTACTACGACAACGTGCGCCAGTACGTCGAAAACGGCGGCGCCGTGCTGATCGCGAGCGGGCCGGAATATGCCAGCGCCGCATCCATCTACCGCTCGCCGCTCGGCTCCATCCTCCCCGGCACGCCCACGGGCCGCGTGATCGACGAAGGCTTCGTCCCGCAGGTGACCGACATCGGCGAACGCCACCCGGTGACCGAGGGGCTGCGCGCGCATTCGCCTCTGGCCGCCGAAGGAGAGGAGGCGCAGCCGTGGGGCCGCTGGTTCCGCCTCGTGGATATCGCCACTCCGACCGGCGACGTCGTGATGAGCGGGATGGACGACCGCCCCGCGCTGATCCTCGACCGCGTCGGCGAGGGACGGGTGGCGCTGCTCGCGTCGGATCACATCTGGCTCTGGTCCCGTGGCTTCGAAGGCGGCGGCCCGCAGCTCGAGCTCCTGCGCCGACTTGCCCATTGGGCGATGAAGGAACCGGAGCTGGAGGAGGAGGCGCTCACCGCCTCGGCCGAAGGCCAGACCATGACGATCACGCGCCGGACCCTGGCGACCGAAGTCGGGCCGGTGGACATCACCGGACCGGATGGAGAAGTGGTGACGCTCGATCTGACCGAAACATCCCCGGGCCGCTTCACCGCGACCTGGGCCGCCCCCGAGATCGGGCTCTACCGTCTCGCCCAAGGCGAGGAGGAGGCGGTGATCGCGCTTGGCCCCTCGGCGCCGCGGGAGTTCGAGGAGACGATCGCATCGGGCGACAAGCTCGACCCCGTGGTCGATGCGACGCGCGGCGGCATCCTCCGTCTCGAGGACGGCGCGCCGGACATCCGCGCCGTGCGCGAGGGACGCCCGGCGTCCGGGCGCGGCTGGATCGGGATCACCCCGCGCGAGGCCTATCTCACGACGGATGTCACGATCACGCCGTTGCTGCCTGCCTGGGCCTTCCTGCTGATCGCGTCGCTCCTCGCCATTGGGGCCTGGCTGATCGAAGGCCGAAGAAGCCGGAAGACGGCGTGACCGCCAAGGTCACGCCATCCGGATGACCTAGTTCCGCGTCACCGTCACCTGCCGCAGAAGCGTCCCCGTTCCCCCGTGGTTGGTCAGCGCCACGAGGAACTTGCCCGCCGGCAGGTCCAGGGAGAGCTCCGCGGGGCTCATCGCGGCAACCGGCCCGGTCTCGCCCAGCGATGTCCCGTCTTCTGCGAACAGGGCGACGGAGAAGTCGCTCGAGATGCTCATCCCGGTGACCGTCACGGCCGCCCCGCCCTCGAGGGCGAAGGAGGTCCACAGGGTCGCGTCGCCGCCGATCGTGTAGCTGCGCACGACGTCGCCAAGGACGCCCATGTCCTCCACCTCGCCTGCCATGGCGGGATCGGGCGCATCGCCCGCGGTCGTCGGCGGCGACATGCCCGCCGGAACCAGCGAGAGATCGAAGGCCCCAAGGCCGTCGTCATAGCCGCGCACGGTGACGCAGTAGTCGCCCGGGAACAGCGTGGCCTCGATCCGGCTGTTGGTGCCGTCGGGCCCGTCGTCATTCTCGGCCACCAGCGCGCCCGCCGAGTCGTAGACCTCGAGCACCGTATCGAGAGACAGGCTGCGCGCATCGAGCTGCAGGTCGACCGGCGCCGACACGTTCAGCGCGTACCAGCTTTGCAGGAGATCGCCCGGGATCGTCCCCTGCACCCGCGCGGAGGCGCCGCCCGGCCCGAAGCCCGTCGCCAGCGCCTCCGTCCGGCCCGGGTCGCCGCACGGGATCGCGGGCGGCGCGACGTCGGATTCCGACACGGCCATGGAAAAGCTCCCGCCCGCATCACCGAAGCCCCGCGCCACGACGCAGTATTCCCCGGCCGGAAAGGCCTGTTCCACCCGGCTGTCGGTTCCGGTGTAGTCGTCGTTCGACGCGACCATGTTCCCCGCCGCGTCGAAGACTTCGAGAACCGTGTCGAACTCTCCGCTCGCCAGCTCGATCCTCAGCCCCAGAGGCTCGGCCAGGGAGAGGTTGTAGTCCCGCCGCCCGATGGCCGGATCGGTCGCGTCATCGACGGCAATCGGATCGAGCGGCGCGGTCAGCCCCAGCGCGAGGTCCTGCGTCGACGACGCGCTGCACGGGGGTTCCTGCCCCGGCGCTGCGACGATGCCCGGTTCGATGATCAGCACCACCTCCGCGAAGTCGACGGGCGACGCTCCGATGGGACGGACCTGCACGCAGTAGCGTCCGGCTGCCAGGGACTGCGCGACCAGCGCGTTCGTCCCGCCGCCGCCATCGTCGTCCCACCCCACAAGCTGCCCCGACTGATCGTAGAGCGCCATGGCCGGGTCGATCGCGGGCGCCTCTGTCCGAAGCGTGACGTCCTCAGGCGCGTCGAGCGCGAACTCGACATACCGCGCCTCGTTTCGGCGGATCTGGATGAAGCGCCTGACCGGGTCGAATCCGGGAGAGAGGGTCGCATCCAGCGATTCGGTCAGCGCCGCGGTCTGTCCGCAAGAGCCGGTGGCCTGCGCGGCGGCCGCCGCGGGAAGAAGAACGCCACCGGCGAGAACCGGGGCGAGGAACGGGAAGATCCTGGTGTGCATGGGAATGTCCGAGGTAAAGGCGCGCCAAACGTCGCTGAACCCCATGAATCGCGCAAGCCTGCGGTGGGTTTTCCGCCTCTCCGCCACAAGACTTCTTGCCTTGTGGCGCATATTGGTTATTTTTCCTTACCAATTCGACCGGAGCTGCCCGATGGACATGCCAATTCCCGATCCAATGGTCCTTGGCCGGAAGGCGCGGATCGTCGAGCGCCTGCTGTCGGTGCTGCCGGCAGAGTCCGTGATCCATGATGAAGCCGAGACGCGCGCCTACGAATGCGACGCGCTGACCGCGTATCGCTGCCCCCCGCTCGCCGCCGTCCTGCCGTCATCGACGGCGGAGGTCTCGGCGGTGCTGCGCATCTGCCGCGAGGAAGGCGTGCCCGTCGTGCCGCGCGGTTCGGGCACCTCCCTCGCCGGCGGCGCGCTGCCCACGGCGGACAGCGTGATCCTCGGCGTGGCGCGTCTGAACGCCGTGATCGAGACGAACTACGCCGACCGCTACATCCGGGTGCAATCGGGCCGCACGAACCTCTCCGTCACCGGCGCGGTCGAACACGAGGACTTCTTCTATGCTCCCGACCCGTCCTCCCAACTCGCCTGCGCCATCGCGGGCAACATCGCGATGAATTCCGGCGGCGCGCATTGCCTGAAGTACGGAGTGACGACGAACAACCTCCTCGGCGTGACGATGGTCCTGATGGACGGGACGGTGGTGGAGATCGGCGGGGCGCACATGGACGCGCCGGGGCTCGACCTCCTTGGCGTAATCTGTGGGTCCGAAGGGCAGCTGGGCGTCGTGACGGAAGCCACGCTGCGCATCCTCCGCAAGCCGGAAGGGGTGCGGCCGGTGCTGATGGGCTTCGATTCGAGTGAGGTGGCGGGCGCCTGCGTGTCGGACATCATCAAGGCCGGCGTCCTCCCCGTCGCCATCGAGTTCATGGACCGCCCTTGCATCGAGGCGACGGAAGCCTTCGCCAAGGCGGGGTATCCCATGTGCGAGGCCCTCCTGATCGTCGAAGTGGAAGGCAGCCCCGCCGAGATCGACGAACAGCTTGGCGTCATCCTCCAGATCGCCCGCCGCCACGACCCCGTGGAACTGCGCGAGGCGCAGACCGAGGACGAGGCAAAGCGCATCTGGCTCGGCCGCAAGTCGGCCTTCGGGGCGATGGGGCAGATCAACGACTACATGTGCCTCGACGGGACGATCCCGGTGTCCTCGCTCCCCTTCGTCCTGAGGCGGATCGGGGAGATGTCGAAGGAATTCGGGCTCGACGTCGCCAACGTCTTCCACGCGGGCGACGGCAACATGCACCCGCTGATCCTGTTCGACGCCAACAAGCCCGGCGACCTCGAACGCTGCGAGGCCTTCGGGGCCGAGATCCTGAAGCTCTGCGTCGAAGCGGGCGGCTGCCTGACGGGCGAGCACGGCGTGGGCGTCGAGAAGCGCGACCTCATGCTGACCCAGTTCACGCCCGAGGATCTGGAGGCCCAGCTTCGCGTCAAGGACGTGTTCGACCCGGCCTGGCTCCTGAACCCGGCCAAGGTCTTCCCCCTGTCGGTCACCGCACCCCGGCGCATGGCGCGGGCGGTGGCGGCGTGAGGGGGCTTTCCGCCCCCTCTGCGCCTGCGGCGCATTCACCCCCGAGAGTATTTGTCCCGAGATGAAGGAGCAGGGCGCGTGTTGACCCCGAGCGATGAAAGGGAGGTGGCCGAGCTGATCCGGGGCGCGACGGCACCCTTGCGCGTCGTCGGCGGAGGCACGCGGCAAGTCGGCATCACGGAAGGCGTTGGGCTGTCGACGGCGGACCTTTCGGGCATCACGCTCTACGAACCCGGCGCGCTGACGCTGGTCGCGCGGGCCGGGACGCCGCTTTCGGACGTGGAGGCGGCGCTCGCCGCCGAGAACCAGCGCCTTGCCTTCGAGCCGATGGATCACCGCGCGCTCCTCGGCACCTCGGGCGATCCGACCATCGGCGGGACCGTCGCCGCGAACGTGTCCGGCCCCCGCCGGGTGCAGGCGGGTGCCTGCCGCGACAGCCTGATCGGGGTGAGGTTCGTGGACGGGACCGGCACCATCGTGAAGAACGGCGGCCGCGTGATGAAGAACGTCACGGGCTATGATCTCGTGAAGCTCATGGCCGGAAGCCTTGGCACGCTGGGCGTCCTGACCGAAGTGTCCTTCAAGGTGCTGCCGGCGACAGCGGCGCAGGCGACCCTGATCCTGCGGAACCTCACAACCGCGCGCGCCGTGGAGGCGATGTCGGCGAGCCTGACCTCGCCCTTCGAGGTGACGGGTGCCGCGCATGGCGCATGGGACGGCGATACGACGACCCTCCTGCGGATCGAGGGTTTCGCAGCCTCGGTCGACTACCGTGCCGCGCGCCTGGCGCACCTCCTCGCCCCCTTTGGCGAGGTCACCGTCGAACACGACCCTGAGCGGGCCGCAGCCCTCTGGACCCGGGTCCGCGACGTCCTGCCCTTCGCAGGGCGCACGGGGGACGTCTGGCGCTTCTCGGTGAAGCCCTCCGACGCCCCTGCGCTGGTCACCGCGCTTGACGCCGAATGCCTGCTCGACTGGGGCGGCGGTCTCGTCTGGGCGCTCTCCGCGGCCGGAACCGACCTCCGCGCCCGGATGACCGTCCCGGGCCACGCCACGCTCGTCCGCGCCGCACCGGAGACGAAGCGCGCGCTGGGCGTCTTCCATCCGGAACCTGCGCCCCTCGCCGCCATCGCGGACGGGCTCCGCCGCAAGTTCGATCCGAGGGGCATCCTGAACCCCGGGCTCATGGGATAACGCATGCAGACCAGCTTCACCGCAGACCAGCTCCGCGACCCCGGCATCGCGCGCGCGAACGAGATCCTGCGCTCCTGCGTCCACTGCGGGTTCTGCACGGCCACCTGCCCGACCTACCAGGTGCTGGGCGACGAGCTGGATTCCCCGCGCGGCCGCATCTACCTCATCAAGGACATGCTGGAGAACGACCGCCCGGCCGACGAAAAGACGGTCAAGCACATCGACCGTTGCCTGTCGTGCCTTGCCTGCATGACCACCTGCCCCTCGGGCGTGCACTACATGCACCTCGTCGACCACGCCCGCGCCCATATCCAGAAGACCTACAGGCGCCCGCCGATGGACCGCTTCCTCCGCTGGACGCTCGCCCGCATCCTGCCCTATCCGATGCGCTTCCGCGCGGCGCTCGTGGCGGCGAAGCTCGGCCGCCCCTTCGCGCGGCTGATGCCCGACGCCCGGCTGCGCGCCATGCTGGAGATGGCGCCGAAGCACATCCCGCCCGTGTCGCGCAACGACGACCCGCAGGTGTTCCCGGCCGAGGGCGACCGGCGGATGCGCGTTGCGCTTCTGACGGGCTGCGCGCAGCGCGCGCTCGACACCGACATCAACGACGCGACAATCCGCATCCTGCGCCGTCTCGGCTGCGAGGTGGTGATCGCCGAGGGCATGGGATGCTGCGGCGCGCTCGTCCATCACATGGGGCTCGAGCACGACAGCCACGCCGCCGCCGCCCGCAACATCCGCGCCTGGATGGCCGAGGCGAGGGGCGGCGGGCTCGACGCCATCGTCGTCAACACCTCAGGCTGCGGCACGACGGTGAAGGACTATGGCCACATGTTCCGCAACGACCCGCTGGCGGAGGATGCCGCGCGGGTCAGCGGCCTCGCCATGGACGTGTCGGAGCTTCTCGTGAAGCTGGGCCTTCCGCAGGGCGCGCCGAAGGGCCTGCGCGTCGCCTACCATGCGGCCTGTTCGCTCCAGCACGGGCAGCAGATCAAGAGTGCGCCCAAGGACCTCCTCAAGCGCGCCGGCTTCGACGTGGTTGAGCCGCGCGATTCGCACCTCTGCTGCGGCTCGGCAGGAACCTACAACCTCCTCCAGCCCGACATCTCGAAGGAGCTGAAGGCGCGGAAGGTCGCGACGCTCGAGGAAAAGGCGCCGCAGGTGATCGCGGCCGGGAACATCGGGTGCATGATGCAGATTGGTAGCGGAACGAGCGTTCCCGTCGTCCACACGGTCGAACTGCTCGACTGGGCGACCGGCGGGCCACAGCCGCGTCAACTTTCCGGGATCGTCGCGATTCCGGGATGACGGAAGCCATACTCCTGCCGTAGACTCCTGCTACCCCGCGCAAGACGGGGCGTACGGGATGGCAGGGACATGCGGGACTTCGTCGCGGCGTTCGCGATCTTTGCGGCAATCGCAACATCTGTGGCTGCGGAAGGCCCGCTCCGGCCTCTCGTGACGGCCGACGACAGCCGCGGGTTTGAGGCGGTCGGGCGCATCGACCTCGGCGGCTACAGCTTCTGCACGGGCACGCTCATCGCGGACGATCTGGTGCTGACGGCCGCGCACTGCCTCTTCGATCCGGAAACCATGATCCAGCGCGACGTCGCGCGGATGGAGTTCCTCGCCGGGTGGCGCGATGGCCGGGCGCTCGCCTATCGCGGGGTCCGGAGGGCCATCACGCATCCGGCCTACACCTTTCAGGGGAACGGGGAGGGCAGCGCGCGCGTCGTGAACGACCTCGCGCTGCTTCAGCTCGACCGTCCGATCCGGGGCAACGGGATCCAGCCCTTCACGGTCGCCGCGAAGCCCCGCAAGGGGGACCCGGTCGGCGTCGTCTCCTACGCCGTCAACCGCGAGGAACGGCCGAGCCTCGAACAGGATTGCGACGTTCTCGCCCGGCCCGCGCAGATGCTGGTGATCTCCTGCACCGTGGATTTCGGCGCGTCGGGGGCCCCTATCCTCTCCTTCGCCGAAGGACGGGCCCGAGTCGTGTCGGTCGTATCGGCCAAGGCCGAGGCGATGGGGCGACCCGTCTCTCTTGGCACCGATGTGGAAGGCCCGCTCCAGGACCTCCTGACGCTGGCGCAATCGGAACCCTCTCCGCTCCGGCCGATTCCCGCGGTCCGGACGATCGGGTCGGCGGCGCAGTCGGCCAAGTTCATCCGCCCGTGAGGGCCGTGCCGCTTGCGGTCTGCGCCGCGGCACTGGCCAGCGCCATTGCGGCCGAGCCGCTCCGCCCGCTCACGCTCCGGCAGGACCTGCTCGGCTGGGAAGGCGTCGGGCGCATCGACGTCGGGAGCGGCTACTGCACCGGGGTTCTCATCGCCCCCGAGTTCGTTCTGACCGCCGCCCACTGTCTCTACGAGGGCGATACGCTCCGTCCGCGCGACTCGATCCGGTTTCGCGCCGGGCAAGGAAATGGCGAGGCCATCGCCGACCGGCGCGTGACGCAGGCCGCCGTCGACCGAGGCTGGCGCTCGAGCGGCCTCCCTCCGGTGGACGGCATCGCATCGGACATCGCGCTCCTCCGGCTCGACGCTCCGATCCCCGCCGCGACGGCGCGGCCCTTTCTCGTCGCCGCCCCGCCCTCAGGTGGCACGGTCAGCGTCGTCTCGTACGGGATGGGCCGGGACGCCATCCTTTCCCGGCAGGCGCGCTGCAACGTGCTCGGCCGTGACGACCGGATCGTGGCCTTCGACTGCGACGTGACCTTCGGGTCCTCCGGCGCGCCCGTCTTTCAATCAGACGGCACGACGACTCGCATCGTCTCCATCATATCGTCGGGCCATAGCGAGAACGGAGAACACTTCGCCTTCGGCCCGGTTCTCGGTGGTCGGGTGGAGGCGCTCACCGCCACCCTGCGCACCGGCGGTGGCGTCTGGGACAGCGCCCCGACCGAGGCCCGCCGCCTCCGCACCGGGGTGGCGGACCGCGAGGCCGGCGGCGCCCGCTTCCTCAAGCCTTGACGGGCCGGCCCTCTGGGCGGACCCTGCTGCCCATGGACCTGCGCCCGATCCTCCTTGCCGCGGCCCTCCTCGCCGCCGCACCCGTCCGTGCGGCTGATCCGGAACCGATCTCGATCCGCCCCCCTCACCCGACGGCGGCGGTCGGCATCGTCCTGAAGGACGGCACGGCCATCTGCACGGGGTCGCTCATCGCGGCCGACCTCGTCCTCACGGCAGCACACTGCGCCGAGGGAATCGGCGCCGCCTCCGACCCCGGCCGCCTCCGCTTCCGCACCGGCGCCTACCCCGGCGTCACGCCGGTAGAGCTTCCCGCCGCCCGCATCGTGCGCCACCCCCTCTACCCGGAGACCGGCGAAGCGGCGGGCGTGGAACGTCGCACGGGATACGACCTCGCCCTGCTGCGCCTCGCGAGCGCCGTCCCCGGCACGGCCGCGACCCCGCTCACCCCGGCACGGGAGACGGTGGCAGAACCGCGCCTTCTCATCGCCAGCTATCGCGGCGGCCAGGGCGAACGGGCGCGCGAGCGCACTTGCCCCGTCATCGCCGCATCCGACCGCATGATCGAGATGGGCTGCGACGTTCGCCCGGGCGAATCGGGCTCTCCCGTCCTTCGGCACGGGAAGGACGGGCTCGCCCTCGTCGGCGTGCTCTCCGCGCGGGCCGAGCATGGCGCGCAGAAGCTCGCCATCGCCGCAGGCTCCACCCGGATCGGTCAGCTCATCGCGCTCATGGGGCCGGACCTCCGGACCCCTTGAAGGCGTCCGGTCGCCTTCCTACCTCAACCGGGCCGGGCGCCACGGAAGGGTCCGGCATCCCAGCGCCCGTCCTGAATGGAGGGCCGAACATCGTTGTCGCTCAATGGAGGATGACCCCATGCGCACCTTTGATCTTGCACCGCTCTACCGTGCCACCGTCGGCTTCGACCAGATCGCCGACCTGATGGACCGGGTTCTCGCCGATGGCGCCGGAACCGCGACGTCCTATCCGCCCTACAACATCGAGAAGACCGCCGATGACGCCTGGCGCATCTCGATCGCCGTCGCCGGGTTCACCGACGAAGACCTGTCCGTCGAAGTCCGGGAGAATGCGCTGATCGTTGCTGCAAAGAAGTCCCGCGAGGACGAGGGCCGCGTCTATCTCCACCGCGGCATCGCCACCCGCGCGTTCGAGCGCCGCTTCCACCTTGCCGACCACATCCGCGTGACCGGCGCGAGCCACGTGAACGGCATGCTGCACATCGACCTCGTCCGCGAAGTGCCCGAGGCGTTGAAGCCCCGCCGGATCGAGATCGCCTCGGGCGACACGGTCGAGGCGAAGGCCGTCGAGGCGCAGCCGGTCAACTGATCCGGCCAGCCTGACACGATGCGGGGGGCGTCCGACCGGGCGCCCCCTTTCGTTTCAGTTGGCGGAAAGCGTCTCGGCCAGCCGCATGAGCGTCACGGCCTCCGCCCGGTAGCCGAACGGGTCTTCCCCCTTCGCTCCGTTGGCCAGAGCGATCGCCTCGGGCCACCCCCAGTCACCAAGGAAGTTCGACCCCCGCAGAAGCTGCCCGAACCCCGCGATGGCAACCCCGAACCGCACGTCTTCGGTCGCAGTCCCCATGCCGGGAGTCACCGGCATCTCGATCAGCCGGCTCTCCCTCTCGCCCGGCTCCTTGTAGCGCAAACGCAGGAAGCCAAGCTCGCCCGCCCCCGTCCGTGCCGCCGGCGCCGCATACCGCAGCGCGTCCGTCATCACCGCGTCGGACCCCACGGGCGTGATCTCGTAGATCGCCGTCACCGTGTGCCCCGCGCCGATCTCGCCCGCATCCACCCGGTCGTTGTTGAAGTCCTCCCGCCGCAGCGCCCGCGTTTCGTAGCCGATCAGGCGGTACTCGGCGACGGTGGCGGGGTTCCACTCCACCTGGATCTTCACGTCGTCCGCGATGGGAAAGAGCGCGCCGGTCAGCTGGTCCACGAGGACCTTCCGCGCCTCCGACAGGGTATCGATGTAGGCGGCCTGCCCGTTCCCCGCCTGCGCAAGCGCTTGCATCGTCGCATCGTCGAGGTTCCCTCGCCCGAAGCCGAGGACCGACAGATACGTCCCTCCCTCGCGCCGCGTCGCGATGAACCTCTCGAGCGCATCGGGGTCTGACAGACCCACGTTGAAGTCTCCATCGGTCGCGAGGAGCACCCGGCTCACCTCGCCCTCGGCCGCCATTGCGTCCGCCACCGCGTAGGCCTGGGCGAGCCCCGCCTCCCCCGCCGTCGCCCCGCCCGCCTCAAGACGGTCGAGCGCGGCGAGGATGGTCGCCCGCTCCGACGCGGGCGTCGGCTCCAGCACCAGCCCCGCCTCCCCGGCATAGGTGACGATCGCCACCTCGTCCTCGGGGCGGAGTTCGCCCAGCATCAGCCGGAACGACTGCTTGAGCAGCGGCAGTCTGTTCGCGTCCTGCATCGACCCCGACGTGTCGATCAGGAACACGAGGTTCAGCGGAGGTCGGGCCGCGACCTCCGGCATCTCGCCCCGGATCGCGATGTGGACGAGCTCCGTGCCCGCATTCCACGGCGTCGGCATCACCGTCACCGTCGGGCGGAAGGGCACACCGCCGTCCGGGGCGGGATAGTCGTAGGGGAAATAGTTCACCATCTCCTCGACCCGCACCGCATCGCGCGGCGGCAGCATGCCCGCCAAAAGCGACGAGCGCACGATGGCGTAGGACGCCGTGTCGACGTCGATCGAAAAGGTCGAGACAGGCGTCTCCGCCGCCACCTTCAGCGGGTTGTCGTCGGCGTTCGCGAAGGCTTCCGTATCCGCCTCGGGCAGGATCACGACCTCGCTGCGTTCCCGCGCCGCGAACGCTCCGGCTGGCGCCGGAGCAGGTGCCGCCGCGATGAGTCCCGTCCCCACCGCATCGGCCATCGCAGGCGCATCGTTTTCGGCGGCGGCCTGTTCGGTCGGGGCTTGCATCGGCGCAGGTTCCGCTGCGCGCGGCTCCGCCTTCGGCACCTCGGCCCGCTCCATCACCACCGCCGGCGCAGGCGGCCGCAGAACCTCGCGTCCCTCGGGAAGCACCAGAATTACACCCACCGCCACCAGCGCGGTCGTCGCGGCCAGTCCGCCGCCCGTCGTCATCGTCTTCAGCATTTCCGTCGCTCCATCCATGACCCGCGCGGTCCACCCGCGCCTGTCACTGGGACGCACGACACCCGCCGATCCTTGGACGCGGTCGAACTCCTCCATCGCGCGGCGCATCGCCTCGGCCTTCCGCGCCGCATCGGGCGCAGGCGTCGCCCGCTCCATCGCCCGGCCGATCTCGTCGAGCTCGTCGGTCATGCCCGAAGCTCCTCCTGCCTCATCGCGCGCAGCCGCCGCCGCACCTCCGACAGCCGCCACGACACCGTCCCCTCGGACAGCCCGAGGACCGCCGCCGCCTCCGCATGCGTCATCTCCCCGTCGAGCGTCAGCGCGAGCGTATCCCGAAGCTCCTCCGGCAGTCCCGCCATCGCGGCGCGGAGCCATTCCACCGCCTCCGCCTCCTCGGCGATCTCCGCCTGCCGATCGAGCTCCCGGTCGCCCCAACCATCCGCCGCCCTGGCGCGCACCGCCTCCCGCCGCCGCCGGTCGTGAACGGCATTGACGACGACCCGCCACAGCCACGTCTTGAACCGTGCCTCGCCCCGAAAGCCCTTCAGCTTCGCGGGCAGGGCCATACAGACATCCTGGGTGAGATCTTCGGCCCAGTCCCGCCGTCCGGTCAGCCGGAAGGCGATGCGGAACACGCCGTCATAGTGCCGCTCGACCAAGGCGGCGAAGGCGGCGCGATCACCCCGCGCCGCCGCCTCCGCCAGCTCCTCGTCCGCCACCGTCATGCGCATCACGATGAGTGTGACGCGGCAGCGCGGTCAATCCTTGGCGCGTCCGTCCAGAAGTCGCGACCGGGTCAGGGCTTCGGACCGACGTGATCGGCCTTCTCGGCCCCGCGTCTGCCCAGCGGCTTCGGCTCGCCGCTTGTCGTGTCGCGCGCGGTCTGGTGTTCGATCTCCGAGTTCAGCTCGGCTCCCAGCAGAACCACGAAAGCAGACAGCCACAGCCATGTGAGGAGAACGATCGCCCCGCCAAGCGCGCCATAGGTCGCATTGTAGGTGTCGAAGTTCGACACGTAGACCGAAAACCCGATGGACCCTGCCAGCCACAGCACCGTCGCGAGAACGGCACCGGGAGTGAGCCAGCGCCACTTCGCGTTCTCCCGAGACGGCCCGTAGCGGTACATGACCGCAAGGCCGAAGACGGTCAGCGCCAGAAGCACCGGCCACGGAGCATAGGTGAGAAGGGCCGCAGCTGCGGGAGGAAGGGGAACGAAGGACGCGACCGCCGGCGCCACGACCGCGGCGGCGACCGCGATGACCAGCCCCACGATCAGGAACAGCGTCAGCGCGAAGGCCACGAGGTTGTAGACGATGAAGCCGCGCTTTTCCTCCTCGCCATAGGCGATGTTCATCCCTTCCATCAGCGATTTCACACCCTTGGCCGCGCCCCAGAGCGCGAAGAGAAAGCCGAGAATTGCGCCCCAGCCCGCGCCGCCGTCTGTCTGCGCCACCGACACGGCCTGTTCCGTAACGATCTCCGACGCGCCCTCAGGCAGCGCCGAGGCGAAGGTGGAAATCCGCTCCTCCATCTCGGCCGGGGTCATCACAAGCCCGGCAATCGCCACGAAGGCGACGAGAGCGGGGAAGAGTGCGAGCAGCCCGAAGAAGGCGACGCCGGCAGAGACGACCGAGACGTGGTCCCGCGTCACCGACTGCCATGTCCGAACGGCGATGTCGCGCCACCCCGTGGCGGGAATGTCCTGCGGGCGCCGTGCGCCGCGCCCCCGACTGTCTGATGTGTCCCTCGGCATGCGTTCTGAACGGCCGAGACCGGTGGAGTGTTCCCCGCGTCAGGAACTGCGCCGCGCCGCCGCCCGGATCGACCTGATGGTCGACCGCAGCCGCGACTGCTTCGCCGACATGTCCTGCCGCCGCTGCGCCTCGATCTCGGAATTGAGTTCGGCGCCGAGCAGGACGATCCCGGCGGAAAGCCAGAACCAGATCATCAGCACCGCCACCCCGCCGAGTGTCCCGTAGAACCGGTTGTAGGCCGCAAATTCGCTGACGTAGAGCGAGAACCCCAGCGACACGAGGATCCAAAGGATCGTCGCCACGACCGCGCCGAAGCTGACCCAGCGCCAGCGCGCGTTGCCGCGGGACGGCCCGAAACGGTAGAGCGTCGCCAGCCCGCCCATCGCGAAGATCGCCATCACGGGCCATCGCAGCCAGTCGGCGAGCGAGGCCGCCCAGTGCAGTCCCGGCTGGTGGGCCAGTGTGGCCGGGATCACGACGATCCCGACGACGGACACCACGAAGCCCACGAACATCCCGAAGGTCAGAAGAAGGGCCACCGCATTGAAGCGGATGAAGCCCCGGCGCTCCGTCACCTCATAGGCGCTGTTCAACCCCTCCATCAGGGTCTTCGTGGCGGCCGAGGCCGTCCAGATCGCGAACCCGATGGCGACCATCGCGCCGATGCCCGCAACGCTGTCGCGAGAGGCGACCTCGGCCGCGCTGTCGTTGAGCACGGCCTCCGCCTCCTGCGGAAGCGGGGCGGTGAGTTCCGAAAGCTGGTCGCGCATCGCGTCGGGATCAAGCACCCAGGCTGACATCGCCAGGACCGCCGCCACCGCCGGAAACAGCGCGAGAAGCGCCCAGAACGCCGCGCTGGAGGCGACAATCTCCACGCGATCCCGGTTTACCCGTCGGGCAGTCCCGATCAGGATCTGGCGCCATCCGCCGCCCGGCAGTCCCTGCTCCGGCGCGCTCCCGCCGGGGGCATCATCGTCCATCCATGTCCTCCGCGGGAGGAACAGACCCTCCCGCAGCCGGTTCCGCCGCCCTCAGACCGAGAGGCAGATGTATTTCATCTCCAGATAGTCCTCGATCCCGTGCCGGGACCCCTCGCGCCCGAGGCCCGATTGCTTCACCCCGCCGAACGGCGCCGTCTCGGTCGAGATGATGCCGGTGTTCACGCCGACGATCCCGTACTCCAGCGCCTCGGCCACCTTGTAGACCCGGCTCAGGTCGCGCGCATAGAAATAGGAGGCGAGCCCGAAGATCGTGTCGTTCGCCATGGCGATCACCTCGTCCTCGTCCTTGAAGCGGAAGAGCGGCGCGAGCGGGCCGAACGTCTCCTCGACCGAGACCTTCATCGCGGGGGTGACACCGGTGATCACGGTCGGCTCGAAGAACAGCGGCCCGAGGTCGGTCGTGTTCCCGCCGTAGAACACCATGGCACCCTTCGAGGTCGCGTCCTCGATGTGCTCGCGCACCTTCTTCACCGCGTTCTCGTCGATGAGCGGCCCAAGGTCCGCACCTTCCAGCCCGTCGCCCACCTTCATTTTCTTCAGCCGCGCCGCCAGCTTCTCGGCGAAGGCGTCGTAGACACCGTCCTGCACGTAGATGCGGTTCGCGCAGACGCAGGTCTGCCCGTTGTTGCGGAACTTGCAGGCGATGGCGCCTTCGACCGCGGCATCGAGGTCCGCGTCGTCGAACACGATGAAGGGCGCGTTCCCGCCCAGCTCCATCGAGCACTTCATCACCTGATCCGCCGCCTGCCGCAGCAGCACCCGGCCCACTTCCGTCGATCCGGTGAACGTCAGCTTCCGGACTGCCGGGTTCTCGCAGAACTCCTTCCCGATGTCGGACGACGACTTCGACGGGATGATCGAGATCACGCCCTTCGGAATCCCCGCGCGATCGGCCAGCACGCCCATCGCCAGCGCCGACAGCGGCGTGAGCGTCGCGGGCCGGATCACCATCGCGCAGCCCGCCGCCAGCGCCGGCGCCGCCTTCCGCGTGATCATGGCGTTGGGGAAGTTCCACGGCGTGATCGCGGCCGCCACACCGATCGGCTGGCGGATCACCATGATCCGCTTGTCGGGCTGGTGGCCGGGAATCGTCTCCCCGTAGATGCGCTTGCCCTCTTCGGCGAACCACTCGATGAACGCCGCGCCATAGGCGATCTCGCCCCGCGCCTCGGCAAGCGGCTTGCCCTGCTCCGCCGTCAGGATCGTCGCCAAGTCCTCCTGATGCTGCATCATCAGCTCGTACCAGCGCCGCAGGATGCCCGCCCGGTCCTTCGCCGTCCGCTTGGCCCAGGCCTTCTGCGCCTCCGCCGCCTTGGCGATGGCCTCCGCCGTCTGCGCCCGGCCCAGCGAGGCCACCTTTGCGATCACGTCGCCCCGCGCGGGGTTCGTCACGTCGAAGGTCGCGCCATCCGTCGCATCGACCCACTCCCCCGCCACATAGGCTTTCGTGGCAAGGAGCTCCGGGTCCTTGAGCAGCGAGCGGAGATCGGTGGTGGTGTCGAGCATTGCAGCCTCCCTTGAGCGGTCCCCGTCGGGGTCGCCCCTGTTATACGCCCGCGCGCGGCGGACCGGAAGGTCGGCCGCCGAAGCGCGCCGACCAACAGGGCACCACGTCCCCCGGTTCCGGCCGCGCCAGATAGACGGCCCGCGCGATCGCCCGGCTCAGGCAGACCGCCGCGACATGGCCGATCACCGCCGCCTCCCGCACCGGATCGTCAAGCGCCCGCGCCCCCGTCGCCACCCCGAACACGAGATCGCCATCCAGAGGCGTATGCGCCGGCACGACAGCCCGCGCGAGCCCGTCGTGCGCCGCCACCGCCATCCGCTTCGCACCCGCCTTCGAGAGCCGCGCATCCGTCGCCACCACGGCAATCGTCGTATGACCGCCCGGAACCATCTTCGTCACCGGAAACTCCGGCACCTCGCCTGCCTCCGGCGCGCCCCGCCCGCCGAACTCGCCCCCGATCTCGAAGGGCGCGGCCCAGAACCGCCCCGCATCGTCGCAGGCCCCGCCCACCGCGTTCACGGCCACAAGCGCCCCCACCGTCACGCCGGAGGCGAGCACGGCCGATGCAGACCCTAATCCGCCCTTCATCCGGGCCACAGTCGCCCCGAACCCCGCGCCATCGGTCCCCAGCGCGAACTCCTCCGACGCCGCTGCAAGCGCCGCCAGACCCAGCACGGGGTATGGACTATCCACCCACTCCTTCGCTCCTCCGTTCGCCAGATCGAACAGAATCGCCGCCGGTACGATCGGCACCCGATGCCCCGCCGCGAGGAACCCCCGCCCCGCCGCCCGCAGCCCCGCCATGACGCCCGAGGCCGCATCCAGCCCGAAGGCCGATCCGCCAGAGAGCACGAGCGCATCCACCGACTCGACCGTGTTCTCGGGCGACAACAGGTCCGTCTCCCGCGTCCCGGGCGCCGCCCCCATCACATGCACCGCCGCCACGAAGGGGCGCTCCGCGGTAACCACCGTCACGCCGGTCTTCACGACCGCATCGGACGCATTCCCCACGAGAACCCCCGGCACATCCGTGATCAAATTCCGCGGTCCGGGCGTCATCAGGCGCATGACAGGCTCCTTCATCTCGGCACAAATACTCCGGGGGTCCGGGGGCAGAGCCCCCGGCCCTCCTCAGATGCAGCGCCCGCCGTCCACCGTCAGCACCGCCCCCGTCACCATCGACGCCTCGTCCGAACACAGGAACAGCGCCGCGTTCCCCATGTCTTCCGGCGCCGAGAACCGCCCGAGCGGGATCGTGGAGAGGAACTTCGCGCGCATCTCGGGCGTGTCCTCGCCGAGGAAGGACTTCAGCAACGGCGTCTCCCCCGCCACCGGCGCGATCGCGTTCACCCGCACGCCGAAGGGCGCCAGCTCCACCGCCATCGTCTTCGTCGCCGTGATCATCCAGCCCTTCGACGCGTTGTACCAATTGAGCCGCGGCCTCGGCGACAGTCCTGCCGTCGAGGCGACGTTCAGGATCGCCCCGCGCCGGGCCGCCTTCATCTCCGGCACCAGATGCCGCGCCGTCAGGAAGACCGACTTCGCGTTCACCGCCATCACGCGATCGAACTCCTCCTCCGTCACCTCCTCCATCGGTTTGGGAAGATGCGTGACCCCGGCGTTGTTGACGAGGATGTCGACCCGCCCCCACATCCGCAGCGCCTCCGCCGCCATCGCGCCCACGCTTCCGTCCCGCGACACGTCGACCTGCCAGGAAACGCCGCCGACCTCGCGCGCGACGGCCTCCGCCGCAGCGGCGTCGATGTCGGCAACCATCACCGTCGCCCCTTCCCCGGCAAAGCGGCGCACGATGCCCGCGCCAAAGCCCGACCCGCCCCCGGTCACGATCGCCGTCCTGTCCTGAAGCCGCATCGCCGCCCCCTCCGTCTCCAGCTCACCAGACACGAGCCCGCCCGCGCTTTCAATCCCGCACGGCACGCCCCATATCAGCCGCGACCCACCGGACCCGCCCATGCCGCTCGACTGGACCCTTGGCACGCTCCTCCCCCTCGCGCTTCTCGCGGCGGGCGGTGCGCTCGTGCCGCTCGCGCTCTACCGGCTGCACGGGCCGCGGCTCCTGCCGCTCGCGCTCAACCTCGCGGCCTCGACCGTGCTGCTCGTCCTCGCGGGCGCCGCGATCTTCGCGGCGCTGTATGCGGCCGAGGGCGTGGATCTCGCCCGCCATCCCGGACAGGCCGCGCTGCATTTCCTCGGTCTCGGTCTGTCCTCGGCGCTGGTCTGGCTCCCGGTGCTTCTCCTCACGGGACTCGTGCTTGGCCAGCGGTCCGAGGCGCGACTCGCGAAACTGCGCGAGGCTCAGGAAGCTCGCCGATCCTGAGCCTGTCCCCATCGTCCCGGTGTTGTTCCCGGCCGGGATGCACTATGTGAAGAGCACGGCGAGACGCAGGGTGACGCGATGACCTACTTCAAGTGGACGGTCCGGATCGTCCTTCTCCTCCTTCTGGCGGCGTTCCTTCATTATTCGCTTCCGCAGCGGGACATCGTCCGCATCGTGAACACCTACACCGAGCGTCAGGACTTCAGCGACCTCGGGATCACGCGCCTCTTCTGGCAGAACACCACGGGATCGGACGCAGCCATCGTTTCGCGCGATGTCCAGTTCATCTCGGCAGTCGCGGCGAACGGGCGGGCACGGGTGTACCGCAACCAGGATACGGGGTGGAGCTGGCCGCCCTACTTCAAGTTCGACACGGCGAACCTCCAGGCCCGCGCCGCGGACCTCATCTCCACCCCCGAGAATCCCCGCTGGGCCGTCGTGACCCATTACGGCTGGCGCAACCAGGTTCTCTCGATCTTTCCCAACGCCATCAGCGTCCGGCCCGTGGCGGGGCCGGACGTACGGATCATACCGTGGGTCAACATCCTGATCCTCGCGATTCTCGCGGCACTCGCACTCTGGATCTGGAGCCTGATGCGCCGCTTTCGGGAGCGGCGGATCGACCCGGCCCTCCAGAATGCCGCCGACGCGTGGGGCCGGATCGACGAGATCGACGACCGCGCCCGGGGCCGCTTCTGGTACTGGTGGGACCGGACCTTCCGCCGCCGCGGTTGACCTAGTCGATCAGGGTCGAGGCAACGCCGGCGCCGGCGCCAAGCACGGCGCCTCCCGCGACGTTCTGGCCCGTGACGGCCGCGGCGCCGCCACCGATCGCCGCGCCGGTGACGCCGCGTTCAAGGGGTGTCTCGCCGCAGGCGGCAAGGACGGCGACGGTCGCGAAGGCAAGAGAAAGTCTGGTCATCTTTGTCTCCCGTGATTGCACGGGCCAACGTTCCCCGGGGACGAGGGTTCCCCCTTACGCCCCTCCCGGCACGGCGGCCTCGGCTCCGGCCAGGGCCTCGAACAGATGCGCCACCGCCTCGGCTCCGGGGTCGTTGTGCCCGGCGAGGTTCGCCTCGGCGAGATAGCTCGCCCGTCCCGCCCGCGCGCGCGTGATCCGCGCGGTGGCGTCGGCCCCGCCGCGTGCCGCGCGCGCCGCCGCGCCGATGCCGTGCGGCAGCGCCTCGAGCGCGGGGAACAGCGCGTCGATCATCGTGCGGTCCCCCGGCCGCGCCCCGCCCACCTGCTGGATCCGGTCGAGCCCGGCCTTCAGCGCGCCGACAGGGTCCTGTCCGGCCGCCGACGCATCGCCCGCGGCGGCAAAGAAGATCGCCAGCAGCACGCCCGACGACCCGCCCATCGTCTGGCTCAGTTCCAGCCCGATCGCCCGGTAAAGCTGCGTCTGGTCCGCGAGCGGCAGCCGATCGAGCGCATCGACCAGCGCCCGCGCGGCGGTCGCCAGCGTGCTCCCCGTATCCCCATCGCCGGACTTCGCGTCGAGCGCGTTCAGCGCCGCTTCGGCCCCGATCAGGACCTTGCAGCACCGTTCGATGAAGGCCCGCGTCGCGTCGTTCTTCGACGGGATCGGCTGGATCGGCGCGAGGCCGTCCGGCAGCGGCACCACCGTCACCTCGCCCACGGCGAGACACCCGGGCCACGCCCAGGGCGCCACCGGCGCCAGCAGCGCCGCCTCGTCCGCCCGCGTCGCCGGCAGCAGCGAGACCGAGAACCCCCGCATGTCGAGCGACGTCATCATCGGCGCCGGTCCCACGAGCCACCGGATTCGGTCGCCGATCCGCGATCGCGTCAGCTCCTCCGCCAGCACCGCCATCTCAAGCGGCGTGGCGCTTCCAAGGTTGTTCAGCAGCGCCACATGCGGCCCCGGCCCGACGCTCGGCGCAAGCCGGTCCACCACCATCTCGATGGCGTCCCGAGCCGTGCGGAAATCCACCTGCTCGATCCCCGCCTCGCCGTGGATGCCAAGCCCAAGCTCGGCCTTCCCGGGCGGGATCCGATCCTCCTTGGGCGACCCCGGGATCGTGCAGGTATCAAGCGACATGCCGATGGACACGACCCCTCGGATGACCCGCTCCGCCGCCTCCGTGACGGTGTCGAGGTCCGCCCCCTGCTCGGCCAGCGCGCCCGCGATCTTGTGGACGAACAGCGTCCCGGCCACCCCCCGCGCCTGCGGCAGGTCGGGCAGCGCCACGTCGTCGTCCACCACGACCATGCTCACCTTCAGCCCCTGCGCCCGCGCGCGTTCCGCCGCGAGCCCGAAGTTCAGCCGGTCGCCGGTATAGTTCTTCACGATCAGGAGGCACCCGGCCTTCCCCGTCACCGCAAGGATGCCCGCCAGCACCGCATCGACCGAAGGCGAGGCGAAGACCTCCCCGCAGACCGCCGCCGTCAGCATCCCCTGCCCCACGAAGCCCGCGTGGCTCGGCTCGTGGCCCGACCCGCCGCCGGAGACGAGCGCCACCTTCGACCGGTCCCAGTCGGTTCGCAGCACCACCTTGATGTGCGGATACCCATCGAGCCGCGCGAGCCTTCCCCCCGCTGTGCGGAGCGTCCCGTCGATCGCCTCGGTGACGAGCGTCTCTCTCGTATTGATGAACTGTCGCATCACATGTCTCCTCAGGCGATCCGGGCGCCGGCAGCGTCGAAATAAAGCGGGTTCATGGGCTCGATCGGCAGGCTGTCGCCGGGTTCGAACGGGGCATGGGGGTCGGTCAGGGTAACGATCTCGTGGCCCTCGTAGGTCAGGTGCAGCCGCGTCTGGTCCCCCAGCCGCTCCACCCGCACCACCTTCGCGGGCCGTCCTTCGCCTTGCCGGATGTGCTCGGGCCGCATCCCGATGGTCGCGGCCCCGTGGGGGGCACCGCCGAACAGACCCGCAGGCAACGTGTTGATCTTCGGCGTGCCAAGCCGGCTCGCCACATACAGGCTCACCGGGTCCTCGTAGATCTCCCTTGGCGTCCCGAATTGCACGAGCCGCCCGGCCTCGAGCACGCCCACGTGCGTCGCCATGGTCATCGCCTCGATCTGGTCGTGCGTCACGTAGAGAAACGTGGCCCCCAGCCCCGTCTGGATGCGCTTCAACTCCACCCGCAGCTCCGCCCGCAACTTCGCGTCGAGCGAACTCAAGGGCTCGTCCATCAGGTAGATCGCGGGCTCGCGCACCAGCGCCCGCCCGATGGACACCCGCTGCATCTCGCCCCCAGACAGCGCGGTGGCCTTGTTGTCGAGCTTGTGGGCGATGCGCAGCGTCCCGGCAACCTCGGCCACCTTCCGCGCGATCTCAGGCTCCGGCGTGCGCAGCATGGGCGAGCGGAGCGGGAAGGCGAGGTTGTCGCGCACCGTCAGGTGCGGGTAGAGCGAATACTGCTGGAACACCATCGCCACGTTCCGCTCGGCCGGCGTGTCGCCGGTCACGGACCGCCCGCCTATCCGGATTTCCCCGGCGTCCGGCCTTTCCAGCCCAGCGATCAGCCGCAGAAGCGTCGTCTTGCCCGCGCCTGTCGGTCCCAGAAGCACCACGAACGCGCCGTCGGGCACTGTCAGGGTCACATCGTCCGCGGCCTGCGTCGCCCCGAACGCCTTCGACACGCCGTGAAGCGACACCTCAGACATGCGCCAGAACCCCCTCGTTCAGCGCCGACCGGAGCGCCCGGCCCGACTGCGCGTCGAAGAGCGTCACGGTCGCCCCGTTGAAGTCGAGCCCCACCGTCTCCCCGACACGGGCGATTCGGTCCGCCGGGGTCCGCGCCTTCACCTCGCCGTTGTGTGTGGCGATGGTCACGATCTGCGTCGTCCCCAGATACTCCGTTGCCAGCACCTCGCCGCGATACGCGCCGCCGTCCGTCAGCCGCACATGCTCGGGCCGCACGCCATAGACGAGGTCTCCCTCGAACGGCTCGCGCGCCTCGGGCACGCCGAGAGTCTGGCGATGCACCTCGACCCCCGTCGCCCCGCGCTCCACGCGCCCGTGGAAGCGCAGGAAGTTCATGGATGGCGAGCCGATGAACTCGGCCACGAACAGCGTCGCGGGCTTGTCGTAGATGTCCTGCGGCGTCCCGAACTGCTCCACGACGCCGTGGTTCATCACGACGATCTTGTCGCCCATCTGCATGGCCTCGAGCTGGTCGTGCGTGACGTAGACCGTCGTCGCCCCCATCCGGTCGTGCAGCGCGCGCAGCTCCTCCGCCATCCTCTCCCGGAACTCGGCGTCGAGCGCGCCCAAGGGCTCGTCCATCAGGAAGCACTTCGGGTCCCGCACGATCGCCCGCCCCAGCGCCACCCGCTGCCGGTCCCCGCCCGACAGCCCGCTCACCGGCCGGTCGAGGATGGGCGCGAGCCCCAGGATCCGCGCCACCTCGGCCACCTTCGCCGCGACCTGCGCCTTCGGCATCCCCTGGCTCGCCAGCGGATAGCTGATGTTCCGCCGCACGTTCATGTGCGGGTAGAGCGCGAACATCTGGAAGACGAAGGCGATGTCCCGCTGGCTCGCGGGCTTCCGCCCCACCTCTTCCCCGTCGATCCAGATCTCTCCGCTCGTCGGCAATTCCAGCCCCGCGATCATGCGCAGCGTCGTCGTCTTTCCGCAGCCCGAAGGGCCGAGGAGCATGAAGAACTCCCCGTCGGCAATGGTGAAGGACGACCCCTGCACCGCCGTGAAGCTCCCGAATTCCTTGCGGAGGTTGCGGATGGAGATCTCGGCCATGCCACTCACTCCCGGAAGTGGCTGACGACGATGAACATCACCGTTCCCGTCAGCGTCACGAGGAAGGACCACGTGTAGGCCCAGAGCGCCCAGGGCTGCATCAGCATCACCACGCCGACGGCGATGAGGACAGAGGCCACCATTTCCCACGGCCCCCGCCTGAACCTCATCAAGCCCCTCAGAAACCCGCTCATTTCCGCACCGCGCCGAAGGTGATCCCGCGCAGGAGGTGTTTGCGCAGGAGGATCGTGAACACCATCACGGGCAGGAGGAAGATCGTGGCCCCCGCCGCCACGGCGGGCCAGTCCTGCCCGCCCACGCCGATGATCGTGGGGATGAACGGCGGCGCCGTCTGCGCCGTGCCGGAGGTGAGCAGCACCGCGAAGGCGTATTCGTTCCACGAGAAGATCAGGCAGAAGATCGCCGTGGCCGCGATGCCCGTGGTCGCCTGCGGCAGCACCACCTTCATGAACGCCTGAAACCGCGTGTAGCCGTCGATCAGCGCGGCCTCCTCGTACTCCCGCGGGATCTCGTCGATGAAGCCCTTGAGCAGCCACACCGCCAGCGACAGGTTCACCGCGGTGTAGAGCAGGATCATCCCCAGATGCGTGTCCGACAGGCCGAGGTTGCGGAACATCAGGAAGATCGGGATCGCGACCGCGATGGGCGGCATCATCCGCGTCGACAGGATGAAGAACAGGAGGTCATCCTTCAGCGGGATGCGATAGCGCGAGAAGGCATAGGCCGCGAGCGTCCCCAGCACCACCGACAGGAACGTGGACCCGAATCCGATGATGACCGAGTTCATGAACCGCTCGCCATATCGCGACGGTCCGGCGATCACGTTCCCCTTGGCGTGGACGATCTCCTCGTACCACGTGGTCGGCGGGTTCGCCGCCAGCACCTCGGCGTTGGCCCGCGTCTGCGTGGTGAAGAGGTTCACGTAGCCTTCGAGCGTCGGCTGGAACATCACCTTCGGCGGATAGGCGATGGCATCGGCCGACGACTTGAACCCCGTGGCGAGGATCCACAGAAGCGGCAGGAGCGTGATGATCGCATAGGTGGCGACAAGCACGCCCGCGACCCACTTCTGCCCGTTCGACGGCTCGGTGATCGAATGCCCGCTCATCTTTCCTTCAGCCTGTTCAACGCCTTGACGTAGATCGAGGCGAGCCCGAACACCGTGACGAAAAGGATCACGGCGTAGGCCGAGGAATACCCCGTCCGCCACTTTTCGAACGCCTCTCGCTTGAGGTCGATGGAGGTGAGCGTCGTCGTGTTGCCCGGCCCGCCGCCTGTCAGCTGCACCACCAGATCGAACATCTTGAAGTTCTCGATCCCCCGGAACAACACGGCGAGCATCAGGAACGGCAGCACGAGCGGCACGGTGATCGTCCAGAACTGCCGCCACGCCGACGCCCGGTCACACTCCGCCGCCTCGTAAAGCGATTCGGGGATCGACCTCAGGCCCGCCAGGCAGATCAGCATGACGAACGGCGTCCACATCCACGTGTCCACGATCACGATGGCCCAGGGTGCCAGCGCCACGTCCCCGATCATCGAGAAGCTCGTCGGGCTGACGCCGGTGAAGAACGCCACCACGTTGTTGAAGAGCCCGATCTGCGGCTGGTAGAGCAGCGTCCAGAAGTTCCCCACCACCGCGGGGGACAGCATCATCGGCAGCACGATGATCGTGGTCCAGAGATCGTTGCCCTTGAACTTGCGGTTGATGAGCCAGGCGAGCGTGAAGCCGATCAGCACCTGCAGCACGATCGTCCAGAACAGGAAATGCGCGGTGGCCTGCATCGTGGCCCAGGTGTCGGGATCCTTCAGGATCCGCTGGTAGTTGCGCAGACCCACCCACTGCACCTCGGCGTTCGGGCGGTTGGCGGCGAAGTTGGTGAAGCTCAGCCGGATCGTCCAGATCAGCGGAAAGATGTTGACGGCGAGCAGCAGGAAGATCGTCGGCGCCACGAAGATCCAGGCGATCGTCCGGTCCGACATTCCCCGGATCCGGCGCGCGAGGCGTGGCGGCGTTGCCTTCGCAACGCGGTCCAGGCTCATCTCGGCCATGGCTCGTCCTTCCCGTCAGCTTGGGTCTTGAGGGCGCGCCCGACGCCCCGGCGGTGAGGGAGGCGCCCGTCCGCAGACGGGCGCCTGTCGCTCAGAGCTTGCCTTCGTCCTCGAAGACCTCGGTCCAGTCCTTCACGAGCCCGTCGAGCGCCTCCTGCGCCGTTCCCTGACCCGCGATGACGTAGTTGTGGACCCGCTGCTGCATCGGCAGGAGAAGCGAGGCATAGGACGGCTCGGCCCAGAAGTCCTTCACGATCGCCATCGAGTCGAGGAAGGTCTGCGCATAGGGCTGGCTCGACGCGAAGCCCGGATCCTCGACCACGGCCTTCAGCGCGGAGTATCCGCCAAGCTCCCACCATTTCGCCTGGATTTCCGGCTGGGCGAACCACTGGATGTACTCGAGCGCGGCGTCCTTGCTGTCGGTGTAGGATACGACCGAAATGCCCTGACCGCCAAGCTGCGCGAAATGGCCCGCCGGACCCGCCGGGTTCGGGAAGTAGCCCGACCGGTCGCCGCCCACATTCGGGTCGGCGTGGACGCCCGGCCAGATGAAGGCGAAGTTCATCTGCATCGCCACCTGCCCGGATTTGTAGGCGTCGATGTTCTCCGACATGTACCAGTTCGACGAACCGGGCGGCGTGCAGCAGTCATACAGCGCCTTGTAGAACTCCAGCCCCTCGACCGCACCGGGCGAGTTGACGAAGCCCTCGAGCTCGTAGGGGTTCTCCGGGTTCTCGTACTGGAAGCCGTAGTTGTAGAGGACGTTCGTCACGCCCATCGTGATCCCTTCGGACCCGCGCTCGGTGTAGATCGCGGCGCCGTAGACGGTCTTGCCGTCGATCTCGCGCCCCTGGAAGAACTCTGCGATGTCCTTGAGTTCGGCCAGCGTCGCGGGCACGCCCAGATCGCGGCCGTACTTCTCCTTGAACTCCGCCTGAAGCTCCGGGCGCTCGAACCAGTCGCGGCGGTAGGTCCAGCCCACCACGTCGCCGAAGGCCGGAAGCGCCCAGTAGTTCGGCGTGCCCTTCGGCCACTCGGAATAGCCGGTGACGGTCGCCGGGATGAAGTCGTCCATCGAGATGCCGTTGGCCTCGAAGAAGTCGTTCAGCTTGATGTAATGGCCCGCTTCCGCGCCCAGCCCGATCCATTGGCTGTCGCCGATCATCAGGTCGCAGAGCTGCCCGCCGGAGTTCAGCTCGTTCAGCATCCGGTCGGCGAAGTTCGGCCACGGCACGAACTCGAACTTCATCGTGTGCCCGGACTTCGCCTCGAAGTCCTTCGACAGCTCGATGAGCGCGTTCGCCGGGTCCCATGCGGCCCAGCACAGCGTCAGCTCGTCCGCCCGCGCGCCGGTCGCGGCCAGCGCGGAAACGGCGGTCAGCGCCGTCGCCGCAAGAAGGTGAGTCGTCTTCATTCCAGTCTCCTCCCGCATCGCGGACGCGCATGTTCCTCCCGCGCGCCCCGCCCCGGATGACCCTCCGGGGCTTCGGACTCACGTTAGATGAGGAACGTACCTCTTTTCAACTTATTTCTGAGGTACGCTCATCTTTTCGCGTCGTGGCTGTCAGGGAAGGTTCTCGCGCAGGACCACTTCGATGCGCAGGCGCTCCTGCGCCTCGTAGATCGGCAGGTCGTCGCACAGGTTCCGCAGCACCCGGAGCGAGCTGCGCACCAGATGCCCCACGTTCTGCGCGATCACCGCGTCGATCTCACCCTCGATCAGCGCGGCCCTGGTCGCGGGCGTCAGCTCATGGGCGATGACCACAAGCTCCCCCGCCCGCCCGCTCGCGCGCAGCGCCGCCAGAAGCGTCGTGTTCCCCGACCCCATGGAGTAGACACCCTTGAGCCTCTCGCGCCGCGCGATCACCTCGCCCACGATCCGCTCCATCCGCGCCGGATCGTCATGCGCCTCGACCGAGGGCAGCACCGTCAGCTCCGGAAAATCCCGCGCCATCACCTCGTCGAAGCCAAGCCGCCGCTCCACGCTGTCGCGCGCCCGCATCGAATTGGTGACGACAAGGATCTCGCCCTCGCCCCGGACGAACCGGCCCATCAGGCTTCCCGCCGTGCGCCCGGCCGCCACGCTGTTGATTCCGATGAAGAAATCCCGACGGGAATTCGGAAGGTCCGACACCAGCGTGACCACCGCCACGCCGGCGTCCTTGAGCCGCGCCACCGCGTCCCGCACCTGCGGCGTCTCGGGCACCATCAGCGCGATCCCGTCCAGATGCTCCTCGTTCAGCGCCTGCAGCGTCCGGACGATGGCGTGCGGGTCCTCCATCGGCACGCGGATCGTCTTGAGCAGCGTCCGGTCCGCGATCTGCGCCGCGAAGGCCTCCTGGAGCGCCGCCTTGAGCGACTGCGCGAACTGGCTCGGCCCCTCGGGCAGGACGAAGGCGATGCGATACTGCCGCTGCCGGGCAAGGTTCGCGGCATAGGTGTCGCGCACGTAGCCGAGCCGCGCCACCGCTTCCTGCACCTTCACGATGGTCTTCTCGCGCACCCCGGGCCGCGCGTTCAGCACGCGGTCCACCGTGGCCAGACTGACCCCCGCCTCCTTCGCGATGTCGTGGACGGTCGGCCTGTTCACGGGGCGCTCCTTTCGGCAAAGGCTACTTGCCGTTGTGATGTACGTCAATCAACAGGCGGTCCATGATTGAGCCTGCCGGAGCATTGGTATAATGAGTATGCCAACGAGGTTCCGAGGTGCACCATGAGCGAGAGATTCGAAGCCGACTACGTGATCGAAACCGCGCTCGACCCGTATCTCGCGGCCGAGACGATGGCGGGCGAGCAATCCTCCGGCACCTTCGTCAAGCTCGCCAACGAGACCGAGGAGCTGAAGGCCCGCGCCGCCGCCCGCGTGGAACGGCTGGAAGAACTCGAGTCCGTATCCGCCCCCTCCCTCCCCGGCGCCGCCGGCGACCGGGGCCAGGGCTGGCGCCGCGCGCGCGTCACGCTCTCCTGGCCGCTCGACACCATCGGGCCATCGCTTCCGAACCTCATGTCGACCGTCGCGGGGAACCTCTTCGAACTCCACGCCTTCTCAGGCCTCCGCATCACCGACATCCGCCTGCCCCCCGCCTTCGCCGCCACCCACCCCGGCCCGCGCTTCGGCGTGGCGGGCACCCGCCGCCTTACCGGCGTCGCGGAGGGCCCCGTCATCGGCACCATCGTGAAGCCCAGCGTCGGCCTCTCTCCCGAAGGCACCGCCGACCTCGTCCGGACCCTCGCGGACGCAGGCATCGACTTCGTCAAGGATGACGAGCTTCAGGCCGACGGCCCCGCCTGCCCCTTCGCCGACCGCGTCCGCGCCGTCATGCGGTTCATCAACGACCACGCCGACCGCACCGGCAAGAAGGTCATGTTCGCCTTCAACCTGACCGGCGAGGTGGACGAGATGCGCCGCCGCCACGACCTCGTCCGCGACGCAGGCGGCACCTGCGTCATGGCGAACCTCAATTCGGTCGGCGTCACCGGCTTCCTCGCCCTCTCCCGCCACGCCGAGCTTCCGATCCACGCGCACCGCAACGGCTGGGGCTACCTCTCCCGCCATCCCGCGCTCGGCTGGTCCTACACCGCCTGGTCCAAGGTCTGGCGCGTCGCCGGGGCGGACCACATGCACGTCAACGGGCTCCGGAACAAGTTCTGCGAGGATGACGACAGCGTCATGACCTCCGCCAAGGCCCAGCTCACGCCGATGTGGCCTGACAAACCCTGCACCGCCATGCCCGTCTTCTCCTCTGCCCAGACGGTCCTGCAACCACCCGAAACCTACCGCCGCCTCGGGTCCGCCGACCTGATCTACGCGGCGGGCGGCGGCATCATGGGCCACCCGGACGGCCCCGCCGCCGGCGTCGAAAGCCTGCGCGAGGCCTGGAACGCCGCAATGGCCGGAACGAACCCCGACACCTGGGCCGCCAGCCACCCCGCGCTCGCCCGGGCGCTCGCACAGGCACGCGGCTGAGGTGGATCTCCCCGAGGGCCTCCTCCTCGCCGCCTACGGCGACGACTTTACCGGTTCCGCCGCCGTGATGGAGGTGATGGCCTTCGCGGGCCTCCCCGCCGCGCTCTTCCTCGACCTCCCCTCCCCCGCCCACCTCGCCCGCTTCCCCGGCCTCCGCGCCCTCGTCGTCGCGGGCACCGCCCGCTCCCACTCCCCCGAGTGGATGGAGGCGCACCTCCCCCGCATCTTCGCAGGCCTCGCCGCTACGGCTGCGCCGCTCGTCCACTACAAGGTCTGCTCCACCCTCGATTCCGCCCCACACATCGGCTCCATCGGCCGCGCCACCGACATAGCGATCCGCACCTTCAGCGCGCCGTGGGTCCCCGTCCTCCTCGCGGCGCCCCCGATCCGCCGCTACCAGGTCTTCGGCCACCTCTTCGCCGCCGCCCCCGGCGGCGTCTACCGGCTCGACCGCCACCCCGTCATGGCCCGCCACCCGGTCACCCCCATGACAGAATCCCATGTGGCGACGCACCTTTCCCGCCAGACCGCCCTCCCCCTCGCCACCCTCGACCTCGAAGCGCTGGAGACCGATCCGACCCGCCGCCTCGCCGAACTCTGGGCGCAGGGCGCCCGCCTCATCACTCTCGACACCCTCAGCGAAGACCACCTCGCCACCTGCGGCGCCCTCATCTGGGATACGCGCGGCCCCGGCGCCTTCTGCGTCGGCTCCCAGGGCGTCGAATACGCCCTCATCGCCCACTGGCGCCGCACCGGCGCCCTCCCGCCCGCCGCGCCCACGCCCGGCATCGGCCCGGCGCGCGGCATGGTCACCGTCTCGGGCTCTGTCTCTCCCGTCACCGCGGCCCAGATCGACTGGGCGCTCGGGCACGGCTTCACTCCCGTGGCGCTCGACCCAGGCATGCTCCTCACAGACCCTTACGCTGCCGAAAACGCCGCCGTCACCGCCTGCCGCGCCGCCCTCACCCAGGGCAGCGACCCCCTCGTCTTCACCGCCCGCGGTCCCGACGACCCCGCCGTCGCCCGCCTCGCCGAGGCTCGCGCCCGCACCGGGATCGACGCTGAGACCGCCAACCACAGGATCGGCACGGCGCTGGGCCGCATCCTCGCCCGCACCATCCGGGAAACCGGCACCCGCCGCGCCGTCATCTCGGGCGGCGACACCTCGGGCCACGCCTCGCGCCAGCTCGGCCTCTTCGCGCTCACTGCGCTTGCCCCCACGATCCCTGGCGCCTCCATCCTCCGCGCATGGAGCGACGACCCCGCCTTCGACGGGCTCGAACTCGCGCTGAAGGGAGGGCAGATGGGCGGAGAGGACTACTTCGGCCGCATCCGCGACGGCGGCGGCTAGCCTCCGACGCCCTCGTGCCGGGCGTAAAGCCTGTTCGCCCGCAGGATATGGTCCCGCATCGCCCGCTCGGCCGCATCCGCGTCACCGGCGGCGATCCCGTCCAGGATCTGGGCATGTTCGCTCAGCGTCAGCTGCTCCGTCCCGGGAACGCGCACCAGCTGCCTGTAGAACTCGCCCAACCATCCCATCAGCGCCTCGCTCAGCCCCGGGAAGATCGTGTTGCCCGTGATGGCCGCGATCTCGCGGTGGAACAGCATGTCGTAGTGGAAGAAGCGGCTCAGGTCCGACAGCGAGGCATGATGCTCCTCGAGCCGTTGGCGCAGCCGCGCCACGTCCTCCGGCGTTGCCCTCTCGGAGGCGAGCCGCACCATCTGCACCTCGAACAGAAGCCGCGCCTCCTTCAGGTCGCGCAGGCTTTCGGGCGAATTGCGCAGGATGCCGCTGGTGGTCAGCGCGATCGAGTCCAGAAGGTTCGCGAAGCTCGGCTGCGCGACGCGCGCCCGCTCTCCATGGGCGATGCTGATGAGGCCCAGCTGCGCCATGTTCTGCAGCGCCTCGCGCACGGCCGGGCGGCCCACGCCGTAGCGTTCCATCAGCTCCCGCTCGGACGGAAGCTGGTCGCCCGCGACGAAGCCTTCCGCGCGGATCATGTCCAGCAGGCGGTCCATGACCTCCTGATAGAGCTTGCGACGCTGGATTGGCTCCGCTGCGATCTGGCTCATGGGCTCCTGTCCCGGGAACGCGCCCTGTCGGCAACCGTGATAGACAGGGGGAGGAACCTGTTCAAGCGCGCCTCACCCTTCGATCGGCCGGATGGTCCGGCGCCGCCGCATCATCTGCCGCCCCTGCCGCAGGGAATCCACCAGCACCGCGAGGAAGATGATCCCCGCCTGAAGGATCGGCTGGAGGTAGAGGTTCACGCCGGTGAAGGCGAGGCCCGTGTTCACCGTCTGCATCAGCGTGGCGCCCACCACAGCGCCCAGCGCCGTGCCGACGCCGCCGAAGAGGCTCGCGCCGCCCAGCACCGCCGCCGCGATCACGTCGAACTCCCGCCCCTGCCCGAAGCCCGCGTCGAGCCGCCCGATCTGCGCGATGAGGATGAACCCCCCAAGGCCCGCCGCCGCGCCCGAAATCACGTAGACCGCCGCCCGGACCCGGTTCACGGGGATGCCCGCCTTCACCGCCCCTGCCGGATCGTTGCCCACAGCATAGACCTGCCGCCCGAACGTCGTCCGGGTCAGCACCACATGCGCCGCCAGCGCCACCAGCGCGAAGGCGATCACGGGCACCGGGACCCCGGCGACGGAGGCCAGCCCGAAGTCCCGGATCTCCCCCGGAAAGTCGAACTGTCGGGAACTCGTGAGGAACGCCCCGAATCCCCGGAAGGCGAAGAGCGTGGCAAGCGTCACGATGAACGGGATGATCTGCAGCCGCACGATGAAGAAGGCGTTGATCGCCCCCAGAAGCGCCCCAGCCCCGATGGCCACCACCAGCCCGCCCGCGACGCCCACGCCCGCATCCCGCATCGCGATCCCCGCGATGAGCGGGGCGAGGTACATGACCGACCCGACCGACAGGTCGATCCCCGCCGTCAGCAGGACGAAGGTGATCCCGATCGCCGCGATCCCGATGAAGGCCGACTGCTTGACGATGTTGCCGAGGTTCTCGAACCCCAGGAACGTCGGCGCCTGCAGCCCGAAGTAAAGGAGCACGGAGGCGAAGATGATCACCGTCGCCCGCCTCAGCGCGAGGTCGAGCGCGCGTTCCCCGAACGACAGCCGCGCGCTCATGCCACCACCTCGCGGAATGCGGCGGCAAGAAGCGCCTCGCGATCGAAGTGCGGCGTGGTGGCCGCCCGGGCGAAGTCCGCGGTGATCTCGCCCCGGTTCATCACGAGGATGCGGTCGCACATGCCGGTCAGCTCCTCCAGTTCGGACGAGATGAACAGGACGGCATTCCCCGCCGCCGCCAGCCGGTCGGCCAGCGCGTAGATCTCGTATTTCGCGCCCACGTCCACCCCCCGCGTCGGTTCATCGAGGATGAAGAGTCGCGGCGCGGCGGCGAGCCACTTGGCGATCACCACCTTCTGCTGGTTGCCGCCCGACAGCGAGCGCACCGGCAGCCGCGTGAGGTCCGACGCCCGGATCGACAGGTCGGCCCGCGCCTGTTCGGCCGTCGCCCTCTCCGCCTCCCGGTCCAGAAGCCCCAGGGGCCCGCGCCCCAGCCGCCCGACCGTGGCCAGGCTGATGTTCTCGGCAACCGGCGCGTCCATCATCAGCCCTTCCTCCCGCCGGTCCTCGGTCACGAAGGCGATCCCGTCGGCGATCCGCGCCACCGGCCCGCCGGATGCCGTCCGCCCGGCAACGGTCAGCGTTCCCTCCGCCGCGGGATCGAGCCCGAAGAAGATCCGCGCCAGCTCGCTCCGCCCCGATCCCATCAGCCCGAAGAGCCCCAGCATCTCTCCCGCCCGCACGGTGAAGGAGATGCCCTCCACCACGCCGGGCTGCGAAATGCCCCGCGCCTCCACCAGCACCGCATCGGTCGGCGCGGCCGTTCTGGGCGGAAACAGGCTCGAAAGCTCCCGCCCGATCATCGACCGGATCATCCGGCCGATCCCGAACTCCGCCGTCGGCCCCTCGTCCACCAGCCGCCCGTCGCGCAGGACCGCGATCCGGTCGCACAGCGCCCGCACGTCCGACAGGATGTGCGAGATGTAGAGGATCGTCCGCCCCTCCTCCTTCAGCCGCGCGATCACCTCGAAAAGCCGCGCGGTCTCGCGCGGGGTCAGCGACGTCGTCGGCTCGTCGAAGATGATGAGGTCGGCCTCCCGGTGCAGCGCCTTGGCGATCTCCACCAGCTGCCGTTCTCCCGGCGCCAGCTCCTCCACCGGCGTCGCCGGATCATGCGCGAGGTTCAGCCGCGCCATCAGCGCCTTCGTCGTCTCTCCCGCCGCGCGCCGGTCGGTCAGGCCGAAGCGGCTGGGGAAACCCGTGATGAACACGTTGTCGAGGATCGACAGGTTCGTGAAGAGGTTCAGCTCCTGATGGATGAACGCGATCCCCGCCTTCGCCGCATCCACGGGCGCGGCTGGCGCGTAAGGAGCCCCCTTCAGCCGCATCGCCCCCCGCGTCGGCGGCACCACGCCGCCGATCACGTTCATCAGCGTGGACTTGCCAGCCCCGTTCTCTCCGATGATGCCCACCACCTGCCCGCGTGGCACGCGAAGCGTCAGGTCGCTGACGGCAGGGACGCCGAACCACTCCTTCGTGATGCCGTCGAGCTCGAGGATCGCCTCGGTCATGTCCGGGTCCTCCGGAGCCGCTGCCGCGCCACGTCGAGGAACGCGGCGGCAAGGATCACGCCGCCCTTCACCATGTCGATATGGAAGGCCGACAAGTTCATCAGGTTCAGCGTGTTGCCCAGCAGGACGAAGAACAGCACGCCCCAGACCGTCCACAGGATCTTGGCCTTGCCGCCGAAGAGGCTGGTCCCGCCGATGACCGTGGCCCCGATGACGTCGAGAAGGAAGTTGCCGCCCCCCAGCGTCGGCCGCCCCGTCTCGAGCCGCGCGGTGTAGAGAAGCCCGCCGATGGCGGCGCAGACGGCCGAGATCACAAAGACCATCACGATGATCCGCGTGACCGGCACGCCCGAAATCTCGGCGGCGCGGCGGTTGAGCCCGATGGCGAAGACGCGGCGCCCGAAGACGGTGTGGCTCAGGAGGATGTGCGCGGCGATGGCGACCGTCAGTGCGACGATCATGGGCCATGTCACGAAGGCATGGACCTCGCGCCGGGGAAGCTGCGGGGAATGCTGGTCGCCGAAGAACAGCGACACGAGCGTGCCCTTGCCCAGCGCGATGAAATCCTCGGGCAGCTCCCGGATGTTGTTCGACTGCGTCAGCCAGATCGCGAAGGCGCTGAGCGCGATGAGCCCGACAAGCGTCACCATGAACGCGGGCATCCGCAGCACCGCGACCGCCATCCCGTTCAGAAGCCCGATCAGCGCGGCGACCGCCACGGCGATCCCCACGGCAATCCACGTCCCCAGCGGAACGCCCGCAAGCGGCCCGCCCGCCTCGGTCATCACGACGCCCCAGATCGGCGTGTTGCCCAGGACCTGCGCGGGCCCGGCGGTCGCGACCAGCATGGCGAGGATCACGCTCGTCAGCCCCGCGACCGATCCCTGGCTCAGGTCGATCCCGGCAATGGTCAGGACGAAGGTCTGCCCGACGGCCACCACCAGCAGCGGCCACATGTTCGACAGCACGTTCGACAGGTTCCCGGGCGTGGCGAGCACGGGCAGGAACGGGATCAGCACCACTACGTAGGCGAGCGAGAGGTAGAGCACGAAGTAGTCCGACAGCAGGATGGCTCCGGCCCTGTCGGAGAAGCCGCGGCGCGCGGGTCGGGAAGGTTGGCCAGCGGCCGCGGCACCCGGGCGGTCGGCCGCGCCCGGATCGGCGGCCGGCCGAGGAACGCCCCCGGCCGGAACCACGGATGTCATTGGTCGAGGAACCCTTCGGCCAGAAGCACGCAGCCCCACATGTCCATCTCGCGCTCGCCGAGGTTGTCGGCGGTCAGCGCGAAGCCCGGGTCCTCGATCACCTCGTTCGGGTCGGTGTTGCCGGCCTCGATCGCGGCGAGGATCGCGTTCAGCGCCGCCTCGGCCTCGAAGTAGAGGTCCTGCACGCCGGTGGCGTCCACGTAGCCGTCCTTGATGAGCTTGCAGGCCGTGGCGTCGCCGTCGAGCCCCGCCATCCAGACGTGCCCGTCCTCACCCCGCGGCTTCCACATGCCGCGCGGCTCCAGCACGGACCGGATCGTGGGGAACAGGAAGTCGGACGAGGTGAACAGGATGTCCACCTGCGGGTTCGCCGTCACCGCCGCCTCGAGGTTGGCGAGCGCCGTGGCCGCATCCCAGTTCGACGCGACCTCGATCACGTTGAAGCGGTCCGCGTGCTTGTTGATGCCGGCATAGAAGCCGTCCTTCCGGCCGACCGCGTTCGGGTCGCCCAGATCGCCCACGATGATGATCGCGTTCAGCTTGTCGTCGCCCGAGGCTTCGGCCAGCGCCTTCTCCACGATGTGGTCCACGGCCTGTTCGGCGATGGTGGCGTTGTCGGCCACCACGACGATCCCGCGCGACAGGTCCGACGGCGGGCGGTTGAACACGGCCACCGGCACGTCGTTGTCCTGCGCGTTCGCGACGATGGTCGTGGCGCTTTCACCGTCCTGCGGGATGAGGATGATGCCGTCCACGCCCTGCGCGATGCAGTCGTTCACCTGCTCGAACTGGCGGTTCGCGTCCTCGTTGGCGTTCCGCTCCAGCACGGTGTGCCCGCCTTCGGCGAGCGTCGTGGTGATGGCCTTGTGGCCGGCGACCCAGAACTCGGTCTCGAGATCCTGGAACGCGAAGCAGATGGTGGCGGCCTGCGCGGGTGCGGACATCGCCCCGCCCAGCGCAAGCGCCGTGACGGCGGCGGCCGTCCGGATCGTGATCTTCATTCCTACTTCCTCCCTTGAAATGGCTGACGGTCGATGGACCCGGGGGCTCAGCCGTTGCCCTCCGGATGACAGATGTCGCGCACGGACTTGAGCACCGCCTCCGGCGCGAACACGCGGTCGAGCCAGTCGTCGCGGAAGATCTCGGGCCGCGCCTGCGCGATGGCGTGCAGCGCCCCGTCCGAGAACTTGCCGTCCGGGAAGATCCCGAAGGCGATGGCCAGTTCGATGTTCAGATGTCCCAGCATGAAGTCGTGGGCCGCCTGCTCGGGCACGCCCCGGCGCACGGCCTCGTCGGTCGCCTGCCGCAGGGCGAGCGCCAGCGTCGCGCCGACGGTCTCGGACAGCGCGGGCTCGAGGATGGCGATCTGCTCCACCGTGCAGCGGTGAGACCGCATGACGGGCGCGTAGATCGTCCGCGCCACCTCCTCGCAGAGCGCATAGTGCTCCTCCGGCCCCTGCATCAGGGCGCAGACGATGTGCTGCTTGGCCTTCACGCCGCCGAAGAAGTCGAGCCGCGCCTCCCCGTCCTCGTCGTTGAAGATCGGCGGGTGGCAGGGGTGGGTGACGAAGTAGGTCACATCCTCCCGCTCCGGCAACTCGCCTGCATGGGGCGCGGCCGCGTCCAGCACCATGACCGCCGTCCCGCTGTCGAGCTTCGGCACGATCTCGTGCGCCACGGCGCCGATGGCCCTGTCCGGCACCGCCAGCACCACGACGTCCGCGCGGCTCAGCGCCTGCCCGGGCTCCACGCAGTCCATGCCCGTCGCCGCCTTCAGCCGGGCTCGGCCCGCCTCGGCCACCTCCACCGGGGCCACGTCGAAGCGCGTGCCCTTGAGGTTCGTTGCCAGCCGCACGCCCATCTTCCCGCCAGCGCCCAGAAGCGCGATCTTCGTCATCGTCCTCTCCCTTCCGGGGGCATCCCGCCCCCCGTTACCGCTTCGCGCCTCCGGCGACGAAGGCGGCCATGTCCACCGTTTCTCCCCGCGCCGCCGACCGGTAGGCGGCCAGCGTCAGTGCGAGCGTCTGAAGATTGTGCGCGCCCGAAGGCTGCGGCTCCGCCCGCCCGGCCAGCACGTCGGCCACATGCCCTTCGAAGGCTGCGACTGATTCCTGGACGATGTGCCAGGGCCGTTCGCCCCAGCCGGGCACGGGAGGGTCCACGCTCTCCTCGGTCATGCCGTCGCGATGCCAGCGCAGCCGGTAATCCGGCAAGAGCTCGAACGTGCCCGCATCTCCCTCGACCTGCGCGAGCGTCTGGGGGAACCGCTCCTCCCCGAACCGGCTGTCAAAGCTGCATTCGACACTGCTGACCGCCCCGCTCTCGTGCGTCAGTAGCGCGACGAAGGCGTCCTCGCCCTTCACGCGCGGGCTCAGCCGCTGCGTCGTGCAGGAGATGCGGACCACGTCCCCCATCAGGAACCGCGCGACGTCGAAGAGGTGGAGCCCCACGTCCATCAGCGCGAGGTCCTGCACCTCCGCGAGGTAGGGCTGGTTTGCGTAGACGTCGTAGCCGTGCCGGAACGACAGCCGCAGGAAGTGCGGCCGCCCGATCTCGCCCGCGTCGATCCCGGCCCTGAGACGCCGGTAGGGCAACTGCCAGCGGAAGTTCTCGTGGACAAGCAGCGGCCGCCCCGCCGCCTCCGCCGCGCGCACCATCGCCAGCCCGTCGGCATAGCTCGGCGCGAAGGGCTTCTGGCAGACCGTCAGCGCGCCGTGTTCCAGGCAGAGCTCGACAAGCGGCCGATGCGTCTCCACCGTCGTCGCCACGTCCGCGAAGTCGGGCCGCACCGTCGCCAGCATCTCCGCCGCATCGGCGAACCCCTGCGCCACGCCGAAATCCTGCCGGTAGGTTTCAACCTTCGCCGGATCCCGGTCGCAGACCGCGACGATCTCCACCCCCGGCGTCTCCGCCCAGCCGTGCATGTGGTTGCGCGCGAAGAACCCGCAGCCGATGAGAACGCCCCGATACGTCATGCGCCCGCCCTCAGGATCGCCGCCGTCATTGGCGGGAGCGTGACCGGGCCGCCCGGCCCCGGATCGTCGATCCAGCCGGATGCCGCCCGCTCCGGTATCCGCACCGCGCCCTCGACCCGCGCCTCTCCAGGTCCGAGGTTCGCGGCCACGCCCGAGACGCCCCGCCGCCCCGGCCCCCGGATGACGACGAGCCCCGTCGCCCCGACCTCCACCGTCACCTCCGCACCGGCCAGCGCCGCCAGCGCCGCCACCGCGTGCCACAGGGGCCAGACGCCTTCCGCCTCCGCCATGCCCAGCGGCCCGCCCGTCATCGCCGGCGCGAAGGACGCCACTCCGCCCCGCGCGCAGGCCGCCGCCACAGTCACGGCGAAGGCCGCGGCAAAGCCGGTGCGCTGGCGCGGATCGTCCATCGCCATGGGCATCCGCCGCCCGTCAGGGTTCGCCACGACGCCCGCGCCATACGGATTCGACCGCATCCCGATCGACATGAGCCCCAGCCGAAGCGGCCGGTCCCCCGACAGCGCCCGCCCGCTCGCGATCACCTGCGGAATCGCCTCCAGCGTCTCCACGACAGACATGTCGTCGGCGGCGTGCACGATGGCCGTGGTGCCGAACGTGCAGAAATCGACCCTGTTCGGGTCCGGCGGACACCGGTTGAACTCGGTGAAGTTGGTGAGCATCCCGCCCCCGACCTCCGCCCCCGGGAACACCTCCCGCACCAGCGGAACGAGGTCCATCGGACCTGGGCCTTCGGGCCACGGCCCCTCCGGCTGATGGCTCCCCAGATACCCGCGCGGCAGCGCCACGACCCGCGCGGCCCCCGGCACGGCGATCTTCGCCGCCCGCAGGTCGGCGGCCGCATCTGCGCCCGTCACGACCTCCAGCGTCACCGGGAACTCCGGCACGTCGCCGACCGCGCCGTCCACGCGCAGGAGAACGCCCTGCGGCGCGATCCGCGCAAGCTCCGGATGCGCCGCGCCCAGCCCGGCTTCATGCGCGAGCCACACCTCCGGCATCCGCGCGACGGCCTTCGGCGCGCCCGCCCCGGCCTTCGCCCCGGCGGCGTCTCCGCGCAGCGTCACGGTGATCCGCTGCCGCACCTCCTCGCCCGCCCGCAGTTCGTAAGGTCGCGGCAGGGCCAGCGGCCGGCAGTAGGTCTTGAACGAGGCGTCGGTCCAGTTGCGCTGGTCCTCCATCTCGAAGACCTCGCCCTCGAAGTCGATGGCGACCTCCACATCCCCCACCCGATGCGCGAGGCCCGCGATGTCCTTCACCGGCTGTGCAGGTGAGATCTGCGCCGGGAACGCCAGCGTCTCGGTCTGCCCGTCCGGATGGCGGACCGTCACCGGCTCTCCCGACACTCCGTCCAGCGGGTGCAGCACGATGAACCCGGCCCGGTTCACGATGACTGCACGCCGGGCCGTCAGGACAAGATCGGCGACCAGTCGCGCCCCGCTCTCGACTGGGGAAAGCGTCACCTCGAACCGGCCGTCCATCGCGGCGTCGTCGGTGTGGAACGTCCGCAGGTACGCCGTGTGGGACACGCTCTCGCTGTCCGTGACCGTCGGCAGGGTGCCCCAGTCGGCATCCCGGATGGGATAGTCGACAAGCCGCACGACCTCCCGCCCCGCGCATGTCACTCGACGCACCGCGCCCGAGTCGATGAGGGCGGTGACCCCGAAGCTGTCCAGTTCGCCGGTGCGTCCGTCTGCAGCCTTCACAGCTGTCGTTCCTCCCCTGTTGATATACTCATTATACCAGTCTCACCGGCTGATCAAGCCGAGCGTCACGATGAACTTCCACGGCGGCGGCGCGTTGCTTCCCGAGCAGCGGCAGGAGACAGGATGACGAGCAGCGCCTTCCGGGCCGCGACGGCGGCCCTTCTTCTGCCACTCCTCTCGACGCCGGCCCCGGCACAGGACGCGTCGGGGTTCGGCGTCACGCTCGGGCTCGGTGCCGAACTCGCCCCCGACTATTTCGGCGCGACGGGAGTGGGCCTCCGGCCGGCCGGCGCCTTCACCGTCCAGCGACTTGTCCTGCCCGGCGGCTTCGGCATCGGATCGGAAAGTGCCCTGCCCACCGATCCCGGCTTCGGCCTGCGCGGCGCGTTCCGCTTCATCCCGGCCCGGACGGCATCGGACCATCCCGAGCTGTCCGGTCTCGACGACATCGATCCGACGGTGGAACTCGGCCTCGGGCTCTTCCGGATCACCGAAGGCAGCCGCATCTACGGCGAGCTCCGGCGAGGGTTCGGCGGCTCGCACGGATGGGTGGCCGAGGCCGGCCTCGACGCCGTCCTGCGCCCCACCGACCGGCTGGTGCTGACCGCCGGACCGCGCGCGCTCTGGGGCGACGCATCCTTCGTGCAGACCTACTTCGGCATCAGCGCTCCGGAAGCGGCGCGCTCCGGATATGGCGTCTACAGCCCCGACGGCGGGCTCGTGTCGCTGGGCGTGGAGCTGAACGCCCGGTACGACCTGCAAGGGGGCTGGGGCCTGCACGGCACGGTCGGATGGAGGCGCCTCATGGACGACGCCGCGCGATCGCCGATCACCGAGGAGGGCAGCGAGGACCAGCTGGGCGCACGCCTCATCCTCACCCGCAGCTTCGCGATCCGGTACTGACCCGGGCTGGCGTCATTGGGCGCACGCGGCGATCCGAGGGGAAGGTAGGATGGTAGCGGAGGAGGGATTCGAACCCCCGACACAAGGATTATGATTCCTCTGCTCTAACCGACTGAGCTACTCCGCCACGAGCGAGGCGCTAGGTAGCCGCCCCTCTGCCCACCGTCAAGGGCCAAACCCGGACGCTACTCCCGCGCCCGCAGCACCCGCGCCGGCCGCGCCGCAAGCGGCCGCCAGGCGAACGCCAGACCCGCCAGAAGCGTCGCAAGAATCCCGCCCAGCACGATCGCCACGGCCGACACCGGCTCGAACACGAAGTCGGTCTCCATCACGAAGCGGGTGACGCCCCAGCCCGCCAGCCCGCCCGCCAGGATCGCCACGATCCCGGCCGCCGCGCCCAGGATCGCCGACCGCAGCGCGAAGTTCGCAAGGATCGTCGTCCGCGACGCGCCCAGCGTCTTCAGCACCGCCGCCTCGTAGGTCCGCGCCCGCTCTCCCGCCGCCGCCGCGCCGATCAGCACGATCCCCCCCGTGATCAGCGTGGCAAGCGCCCCGTAGGTCACCGCAGCCGCGATGCCGCCCAGCACCTCCGTCACCCGGTCGATGGCGTCCTTCACACGGATTGCGGTGATGTTCGGGAAGGCCGTCGCCAGCTCCCGCAGGATCCGCCCCTCCGCCGCCTCCTCGGCATAGATGGTCGCGATATGCGTGTGCGGCGCACCCGACAGCGCGCCAGGGTTCATCGACATCACGAACCCGATCCCGGCGGTGGAGAAGTCCACCTCGCGGAAGCTCGTGACCTCGCCCTCGATGTCGCGGCCAAGGATGTTGACCGTGAGCATGTCCCCGAGGCTCAGCCCCATCTCCGACGCCTCCTCTGCCGCGAAGCTGATCTGCGGCGGGCCGGAGTAGCCTTCGGGCCACCATTCCCCGGCCGTCACCACCGCGCCCTCGGGCGGCGCTTCGGAGTAGGTCACCCCCCGGTCGCCCTGAAGTACCCAGTGGTCCCCCGCCACCTCCGCCGCCGGCCGCCCGTTGATCCGCGTGATGATGCCGCGCAGCATCGGCGCGCTCTCCACCGTCTCGACCGCCGGATCGGCGTCGAGAAGGGCACGGAACGCGGGCATCTGGTCGTTCTGGATGTCCACGATGAAATACGACGGCGCCACCTGCGGCAGGTCCCGCTGGATCGCGCCGCGCAGGTTGGTGTCGATCTGCCCGACCGCCGCCAGCACGGTGAGCCCCAGCCCCAGCGACAGCACGACCGATGTCGCCTCGCTTCCCGGCCCGCCCACGGCGCCCAGCGCCATGCGCAGCGTGCTCCGTCCGCGGAGCGCGGGCGACCGCGCCAGACTGCGGGCGCCCGCCCGGATGCCCAGCGCCGTCAGAACCAGCACCACGAAGGCGCCGACGATCCCCGCCGCCGACCACAGCGTGAGTTCCACGAGCCCCGAGAAAGCCGCCGCCGCGCCCACGAGCGCGGCCAGCACCAGCATCGTCACACCCACCCAGACGGGGCGCGGCCAGCCTCCCGACCGGACGGCGGCATCCCGGAACAGCGCCGCGGCCCGCACGTTCTCGGTCCTCGCGAGCGGCCAGAGCGTGAACAGCGCCGCCGCCAGCACACCGTAAAGCGCGGCTTCCGCCAGCGGCTCGGGGTGCACCGTGAACACCGCCGGAACCGGCAGCCGCTCGGCGATGAAAGGCGCGAAGGCGATGGGCGCCACCGCGCCCAGCACCAGCCCCAGAGCCACGCCCAGCAGCGTCAGCGCCCCGATCTGAAGGAAGTAGGTGAGAAAGATCGTCCGCCCCTCGGCGCCCAGCGTCTTCAGCGTCGCGATCGTCGCCGTCTTCTCGTCGAGATAGGCCCGGACCGCCGCCGAAACGCCCACGCCGCCCACAGCCAGCCCCGCAAGACCGACGAGCACGAGAAACGCCCCCAGCCGCTCCACGAACCGCGACACGCCCGGCGCGCCGTTCCGCCGGTCCTGCCACCGCGCCCCCTCGAGCGTCGCCTCCGCTTCCGCCCTGAGCGCGGCAAGGTCGGCCTCCGGCGCAAGCCGCAGCCGGTACTCCGTCTCGAACAGCGTCCCGGGCGCGAGCAGCCCCGACTCCGCCAGATCGTCCGTGCGCACCATCGTCCGCGGTCCCAGCCCGAAGCCGCCCCCCGCATCGTCCGGCTCCCGCGTGAGGATCGCGCTCAGCCGGAACGCCTGCGCGCCCAGCGCGAAGCGGTCGCCCACGGCCAGACCCAGCCGATCCACCAGCACCCGGTCCATCACCGCGCCGGGCACGCCATCCAGCCGCGTCAGAGCCTCATCGAGCCCCATCTCCGGCTCCAGCTCCACCGCCCCGTACAGCGGATAGGCCCCGTCGATCCCCTTGACCTGCGTCAGCCCCCGCTCCGCCGCCTCGCCCTCGCCCACCACGGCCATCGACCGGAAATCCACGATCTCCGACACCGCGAGCGCCACGCCCTCCATCCACGCCCGCTCGGCCGGTTCCGCAAACCGATACGTCAGCTCCACCTGCGCATCGCCGCCCAGGATGGCTGCCCCCTCGCGCTCCAGCCCCGCCTCGATGCTCGCCCGCACCGATCCAACGGCAGCAATCGCCCCCACGCCCAGCGCAAGGCACGCCAGGAACACGCGGAACCCCTTCAGGCCGCCCCGCAGCTCCCGCCCCGCGATCCGCGCCGCGACGGACAGGCTCATTCCGCCGCCCTCGCCACGACCTCATCCGCGTCGATCAGCCCGTCCCGCAGCCGCACGATCCGGTCGCACCGCTCCGCCAGCTCCGGCGCATGGGTCACCAGAACCAGCGTCGCCCCGTGCCGGTCCCTCAATCCGAACAGCAGGTCCATGATCGCCTGCCCCGTCGCCCCGTCGAGGTTCCCGGTCGGCTCGTCCGCCAGGAGGATCGCGGGCCGCGTCACCGCCGCCCGCGCCAGCGCTACCCGCTGTTGCTCGCCCCCCGACATCTGCGACGGATAATGCCCCGTCCGCGACCCCAGCCCGACCTGCCGCAACTCCTCCTCCGCCCGCGTGAAGGCATCCTTCACACCCGCCAACTCCAGCGGCGTCGCCACGTTCTCCAACGCCGTCATCGTCGGAATCAGGTGGAAGGACTGGAACACCACGCCCATATGATCCCTGCGGAACCGCGCGAGCGCGTCCTCGTTCATCGCCGTCAGGTCATGGCCCAGCGCCCTGACCTGTCCGCCGGTGGCACGCTCGAGCCCGCCCATGAGCATGAGGAGAGAGGACTTGCCCGACCCGGATGGCCCGATCAGCCCCAGCGTCTCCCCGCGCTTCACGTCCAGCGTGATCCCCTTGAGAATCTCCACGCGCCCCGCATTTCCGTCGAGCGTGAGTTGCGCATCGGTCAGCGAAAGAATGGTGTCGGGCATGAAATCGGTCCTGTTCTCGGGTTCCTCGGGATATGGCGCGCTCCGCGCGGCCCGCAACCTTGTCGCGGCAATTGTCATCTCCGTGTCACCCGCGGCCGCCGACATCACCATCGCCGCCCTCGGCGACAGCCTGACCCAGGGCTATGGCCTCCCCCCGGACGACGGCTTCGTCCCCCAGCTCCAGCGCTGGCTGGACGCGCAAGGCGCGGAGGCCACCGTCCTGAACGCCGGCGTCTCCGGCGACACGACGCAAGGGGGCCTTTCCCGAGTCGACTGGACCCTGACGCCGGAGGTGGGCGCCCTCATCGTCGCCCTCGGAGGGAACGACATCCTGCGTGGGATCGATCCCGCCGTCTCCCGCACCAACCTCGACGGGATCCTGCAGGCGGCGCAGGCCCGCCAGATCCCGGTCCTCCTCATCGGAATGGCCGCCCCCGGCAACTACGGCGCGGACTACAAGGCGCGGTTCGACGCGATCTACCCCGACCTGGCAGCGGAATACGGCACGCTCCTGCACCCCGATTTCCTGCAGGCGATCACGTCCCAGCCCGACCAAGCGGCCGCGCTCAAGACCTACATGCAGCCCGATGGCCTCCACCCCAGCGCCGCGGGCGTGGCCCTGATCGTCGAAGACATCGGCCCCGCCGTGCTCGACCTCGTGACGGCCGCCGCTGACTAGACCCTGTTCCAGCCCATCAGGCCGGATACTCCGGCCCCCAGACCCGCGCCGCATCCCGCCGCAGCGCCGCCCGCTCCGCCGCATCCAGGCGGGCGAGCGCCGCGCCGCGGTCCCCGCGCGCCTCGCGCAAGGCGCGCTCCCACAACCGCTCCACCGCCCGCACGCTCCACGGCAGCGCCGCCCGCTTGAGCCAGGCGCGCAGCTCCGGCGGCAGCCGGTCGAACCTCGCCATCGGCACGGCCCTCCGCGTGCCCAGCGTCGACACCGCGTTCCGCCTCATGCGGCCGCCTTCCGCCCCCACGCGGGGAACGGGTCCGGCAGCCCGGCCCAGTCCTCCGGCACGAATTCCCATTCGGGCACGAGCGCCGCATCCAGCATCGCCTCGATCCCCTCGCGGTCCATGCCGGAGCCGATGAAGACGATCTCCTGCCGCCGGTCGCCCCAGGGTTCGCACCACCGCTCCATCACCTTCGCGACCGCGTCCTCGTCCTTCGGCCACCGCTCCCGCGGGACTGTGATCCACCAGCCGCCCAGCGGCGTCACCGACGACATCGCCCCGGCAAGGCTGAACTCCGCCACCCAGTTGGGCCGCGTGGCGATCCAGAAGTGCCCCTTGGCCCGGATCACGCCCGGCAGGTCCCCGGTCAGCGCCGCGTGGACCTTGGCCGGATGGAACGGCCGCCGCGCCCGATAGACGAAGGACGACACGCCATACTCCTCCGTCTCCGGCACATGATCGGCGAAGCCGTAAAGCTCCTTCGCCCACATCGGGTGCTGATGCGCCGTCTCGAAGTCGAAAAGCCCGGTCCCGAGGATCGCCGCCGCCGGCACGTGGCTCCGGTCCGTCTCGATCAGCACCGCATCGGGGTTCAGCGCCTTCACGATCTTGCGCGCCGCGTCCGTCCGCTCCGGCCCGGCGTCGCTCACCTTGTTGAGCACCACCACGTCCGCGAACTCGATCTGCTCGGTCAGGAGGTTGACAAGCGTCCGCTCGTCCTCCTCCCCCAGAACCTCGCCCCGGTCCTTCAGGAAATCGTGCGAGGAATAGTCGCGCAGCAGGTTCACCGCATCCACGACCGTCACCATCGTGTCGAGCCGCGCCACGTCGTCGAGGCTTTCGCCCTCCTCGTCCCGGAACTCGAAGGTCGCGGCCACGGGCAGGGGCTCGGAAATCCCCGTCGACTCGATCAGCAGGTAGTCGAACCGCCCGGCCTCCGCGAGCGCGCGAACCTCCTTCAGCAGGTCGCCGCGCAGCGTGCAGCAGATGCAGCCGTTCGACATCTCGACCAGCTTCTCCTCGCCCCGCTTGAGGTCCACCCCCGCCTCCACGAGGTCCGCGTCGATGTTCACCTCCGACATGTCGTTGACGATGACGGCAACGCGCAGCCCCTCGCGGTTGTTGAGAACGTGGTTCAGCAGCGTCGTCTTGCCGGCGCCAAGAAAGCCGGAGAGCACCGTCACCGGCAGGCGGGAGTCCTTCAGGGGCATGTGGAGCCTCAGCGTTATGATATAACATAGCACTCTTAGCGCGACAGAGGCGCTGCGGCAAGACGGGTTCGGTCGGTGAACCATCCATACGCAAGCCATACGCATTCCATACGTCGTTTCCCGGGCTTGCGGCGCGCCCGCCGGGCCTTACCTCTGGGACAAGGTTCCACCGTGCGAGGTGTTCATGCTTCTCGGCATCCCCGGCGCGCTCCGCGCCGAATCGACCAACCGCAAGCTCGTCCGGGAAGCCGCGCGGCTCTACGGCGGCCCTTTCGTGGAGGCCGACATCCGGATGCCCCTCTTCGACGAAGACCTTGAAATCTCGAAAGGAATCCCGGCCGAAGCCCGGCTGCTCTTCGACCGGATCGCCACGGCCGAGGCTGTGGTCATCTCCTCCCCCGAATACAACAAGTCGATCCCCGGCGTGCTCAAGAACGCGCTCGACTGGGTCAGCCGGATCAAGGGAAATCCGTGGAAGGACAAGCCCCTGGCCATCATCGGCGCCGCCGACGGGCGCGAAGGCGGCGCCCGCGCCAGCTTCGCATTGCGGCTCGCCATGACTCCCTTCCGCCCCCGGATGCTCACCGGGCCGGAGGTGCAGGTCGCGAACTCCCGCCAGGCCTTCGACGCGGACGGGCGGCTGATCGACGAGCGTTACGTCAAGAACCTCTCAACCCTGATGGAGGATCTTCACCTCGAAGTCCGCCGCAGCACGGAGCCTCTTTCCCGAACCGCCTGATCTCGCTAGCCTTTCCCCATGGGTGGGGAAGGGCAGACAAGTCGGACGGTGTCCGACCGTATGGACCCGGCGCGGGCCGCAGCGCTCCATTCCGTCCTCGCGCTCGACGGCCCGCCCCCGGCGTCGGGCGACCCGCTCCCGCCGTTCTTCCACCAGATCTATTTCTGGGACGTGCCGCCGCCACAAGATCTGGGATACGACGGCCACCCCCGCACCGGCGGCGGCCTGATCCCCGATCTGGGCCTTCCCCGCCGGATGTGGGCGGGAGGGCGGCTTACCTTCCACCAGCCGCTCCGGGCGGGCGTCATGGCGGAAAGGACCACGATCCTCGCCGGGTACACCCGAAAGACCGGCCGGACAGGCCAGCTCGGCCTCGTCACGCTCCGCCACGTCATCCGCCAGAAGGGCGCCCCCGTCCTCACCGAGGAGCAGGACCTCATCTACCGCGAGGCCGCCCGCCCCGCCGACCTGCCCCCCGACCCCCTCCCGGCCCCGACCGGAGAGGATATCGCCGCCCCCCTCGCCTTCGACACGACCCTCCTCTTCCGCTACTCGGCCCTCACGATGAACGGCCACCGCATCCATTACGACCTCGAGCACGCGAAGACCGAAGGCTACCCCGGCCTCGTGGTCCACGGCCCGCTCCTTGCCCAGTGGATGGCCCTCGTGGCCGCCGCGCAGGCGCCGCTCCGCACCTTCTCCTTCCGCGCCCATGCGCCGCTCTTCCACTTCGAGGAGGCGGAACTCTGCGCGTCAGGCCGCAAGCTCTGGATCAGGGGCCCCGGCAACCGCCTCTGCATGGAGGCCGAGGCGGGCTAGACACTGTTCTCCACCCCGAACGCAGCGGGATAGGTCTCCCGCCCCTCGAGCACCAGATCGACCATGACCTGCGCCACCTTGGGCGCAATCCCGAACCCGATCTTGAAGCCTCCGTTCGCCACGAAGTGCCCCGTCCGCCCCGGCCACGGGCCGAGCAGCGGGGCCCGCGTTCGCGCCCGTGGCCGCACCCCGGCCCAGCGGCGGATGACCAGTGCACCCTTCAGAAACGGCAACGCCGCCAGAGCCTTGGCGTGAAGCGCGTCGAGTAGCGCATCCGTCGTCGCGGGATCGTCGAACTGGTTCTCCGATGTCGATCCGATGGCCACCGCCCCGCCCAGATGGGGCACGACGTGAAGCCCGTCCACGAATATCTGAGGCGCGTCCTCCGGCATCCCTGAGCCCAGCACGAGCGCCTGCCCCTTCACGCCTCCGCCGACCGGTCGACCCAGCACCGTCGACAGATCGCGCAGCCCCTGCCAGCCCGTCGCCCAGACCACGGCACCCTCGTCCGCCGCCTCCGCGACGACCTCTCCGCCCAGCGTCCGGATGGCGGCCACCAGAGACGCAACAGCCCTCCCCGGATCGAGGCGCGCGGTCAGTGTGTCATGCACCAGAATCCCCGTCGGACTGTTCGGCGTCCAGCCGAAGCCTTCGGCCTCCACCACCCGCCACGACGCCGCCCCGCCCCAGACCTTCGCGGCCGAAACCTCCCGCGCCCGGGCCAGCGCCACCGCCTCGGCGTCCGCCAGAGGCTGCAAACGCCCGGTGCGTCCGTAGCCGGTGGACATGCCGGAGACGGCGGCGATCTCGGCCCACCACGCCTCGGCGGCGAGCAGGCTCTCCAGCTGGAACTGCTTCTTCTCGTTCCACCCGTCCGGGGTATGCGGGGCGAGCGCCCCGACGACCCCGCCCGAGGCCCCGGCCCCCGGCCCGCCCGGGTCAACGACCCGCACATGAGCACCGCGCCGCAAAGCCTCCCAGGCGGTCGAAAGCCCGAAAATTCCAGCGCCCCGCACCGTCAGATCGACCGTTGCCAATCCCCCGGACCTTCTCCATACCTCGCGCCGCAGCTTCTAGGACATCGTGACGTGGCGGGCCAGCAGGCAGAGCTCGAATGGCGGGACGGCGTCCCGGTCTCGACCCGGTTCGCCGACCCCTACTACTCGCTCGACGACGGGCTGGCGGAGACGCGCCACGTCTTCCTCGCCGGCAACGACCTCCCCGGCCGCCTCCGCCCCGGCTTCCATGTGGCGGAACTCGGCATCGGCACGGGGCTGAACCTCCTCGCCCTCCTTGCGCTGGTGCGGGAGACGGGACAAGGCCCCGTCCGCTACACCGGATTCGAGGCTTTTCCGTTGAGCGCCAACGACATGCGCGCCGCCCTGGCTGCCTTTCCAGAGGTTTCGGACGAAGCCGAAGCCCTTGTCGCGGCCTGGGAAGATGGCGGCCCCTTCAGGACACCCGAGGTCGAGGCGACCTTCGTCCTCGGCGACGCGCGGCAGACCCTTCCGCGATGGCCCCACTCCGCCGACGCATGGTTCCTCGACGGCTTCGCCCCGGCGCGCAACCCGGAACTCTGGGAACCCGCCCTCCTCGCCGAGGTCGCACGCCACACCGCTCCCGGCGGCACCGCCGCCACCTACTCCGCCGCCGGCGAGGTCCGGCGCAGCCTCGCCGCCGCGGGCTTCATCGTGGAACGCCGCCCCGGCCATGGCCGCAAGCGCCACATGACAGCGGCCCGCCTGCCATGAGCGAACAGAACCTCCGCCTCGGCATCCTCTACATGGTTGCCACCACGGTCGTCTTCGCGGTGCAGGACACGCTGTCCCGGCATCTGGCCGAGAACTACAACGTCCTCATGGTCGTGATGATCCGCTTCTGGTTCTTCGCGGCCTTCGTCGTGGCGCTGGCCGCCCGTCAGGCGGGCGGCATCCGCGCGGCGGCGGCGACGAAGCGGCCCGTCACCCAGATCGTCCGGGGCCTCCTCCTCCCGGCCGAGGTCTGCATCATGGTGCTGGCCTTCATCCTGATCGGCCTCGTCGAGACGCACGCGGTCTTCGTGACCTATCCCTTGCTCGTCGCCGCTCTCTCGGGGCCGGTGCTGGGCGAGAAGGTGGGCTGGCGGCGGTGGACGGCGATCGGCATCGGGTTCCTCGGCGTGATCATCATCCTGAACCCCGGCTCGGGGGTGTTCACGCCCGCCGCGGCGATCCCGCTGCTGGCCGCGTTCATGTTCGCGCTCTATGCGCTCCTCACGCGCGGCGTGGCGAAGCACGACGGGCCGGCGACGTCGTTCTTCTGGTCCGGCACCGTCGGGGCGGCGGCAATGACGGCGGTGGGCATCTGGTTCTGGGAACCGATGACGCTTCCGGACTGGGGGTTCATGGCCGGCCTTTGCGTGACCGGCGTGCTCGGCCACTGGTTCCTCATCCGCTCCTACGACGTGGCCGAGGCAAGCGCCGTGCAGCCCTTCGCCTTCCTCCAGCTCCTCTGGATCGCGATCCTGGGCATGGCGATCTTCGGCGAGACGATTGCGCCGAACGTGGCTCTGGGTGCCGTCGTCGTGGTCGCGGCCAGCCTCTTCACCCTCTGGCGCGAACGGATCCGCTCCCGCGGCTAGCGCTGCCGAAGTTCATCGCTCATCCGGATCGGCTGCACCTGCCCGGTGAGCCGCGCCCGGTAGACCGGCAGGCTCTCCATCACGCGCATGACGTAGTTCCGGGTTTCCGTGAACGGGATGGACTCGATCCATTCCACGACGTCGATGTCGCCCGAGCGGGGGTCGCCGCGCTCCGACATCCAGCGGATCGGTCGGGATGGGCCGGCATTGTAGGCGGCAGAGACGAGGACGTAGTTGTGCCCGAACGATTCGATCAGCTGGGCGAGGTAGGCCTTGCCGATGGTCGCGTTGTAGACGGGGTCTGACAGCAGCCGCGCATCGTCGAAGTCGATGGCAAGCTTCCCGGCTACCTCCTGCGCCGTCGCCGGCATGACCTGCATCAGGCCCCGGGCGCCCACGCTGCTCATCACGCGATGGTCGAACTCGCTTTCCCGACGCGCGATGGACAGCGCGAGTTCGAGCGGCACGCGCGGATCGGAGACGCCAAGGTCCACGACGGGATAGTAGCCCCGCGGCACCACGATGCCGGACTCCGCCGCGCGCTTGGCGATCATCAGCGCGATGTGCGGGTTCTTCCGGGCCAGGGCGAAGTCCACCAGCTGTCCCACCCCCGTCTCGTCCTGGCTTTCGGCCAGATGCGCCAGGAAGCGTTCGGCCAGGGCATCCTCTCCCGCGTCGAGTAGGAGGACCGCCGCCCTGAACACGGTCGACGAGGTGAAGCCGGCGGTCTTCCAGTCGGGATAGACGGTGAGGCCGGTCAACGTCGGGTTCATCGGGATCCCGGCCCTCTCGGCCGCGAGGAGGCCGTAGAAGGACGTCTGGTTCTCTGCCCCGAAGGCATAGGCAAGGGCGGCGCCCTCTGCGTTGCCCAGCGCCTCCTCCGCGCGGCCCTCCCAGTAGCCGGCCCGGCCCATGCTGATCGGCGACGAGACGGAGATGCGGAAGCGCTGGAAATGCCTGAGCGCCGTGGCGGGGTCGTTCAGCCGGGTCAGGGCCACATAGCCCGCCAGCCATTCGAGTTCGGCGAAGTCGGAGCCTTCGGTCAGGCCGTGGCGGGCGGCGACGCGGTAGGCCTCGCGCGGGCGGCCCTCGCGGATCGCCCAGCGTGCCAGCGGTCCCCGCCAGTCCGCCCAAGCCGACGGCCGACCGAGCGCGTCGGTGTCCATCGACAGCGCAAGCTCGATCGCCTCTGCATTGCGCCCCTTGCGCGCGCGCCACTGATACCGTTCGAACGCAAGGCCCGGGTGGTTGGCGAGCGGAGCAGGCACCGCCGCGATCAGCGTGTCCACGCCCGGCGCCTCGGCCCTCAGCGCCATGCGCGCCCGCGCGAGCTTCTGCCACCCCTCCGACACGCGGGGAAGGAGGCGTTCGGCGGCGGCGGGTTCGTTCGTCCAGAGCAGCATGTCGAGCCGCGCCTCGTGGTGCGGCCGGATGAGCGATCCGTAGCGCTGGAGGAGCGACGCCTCGTCTCCCGTCGTCATCGGCTGTGTCCGCCAGGCGAGGATGATCTGCGCCTCGGCCTCCGCCGTCCGGCCCAGCGCCTCGTAGGCGGAGGCCAGCGCGATGGATCCGGCCCCGGTCTGCGGCGGGTTCCCGTCGAAGAAGGCCACGACCTCGGCGGCCCGGCGCCCGTAGGGCGCGTGGCCTTCGCTCCGCCGCCGGAGAAGGTCTATCCCCGGCCAGTCGGGATTGCGGTCGAGGAAGGCGACCGCCGCGTCGAAATCTCCCCTTCCTGCCCGCAGCCGGTGCCATTCGACCACATCCCGCCCGACCGGTCCCGCCCCGCGCGCCAGCGTCGTCGCGCGATCCCAGTCGCCGGCGCGCACCGCCGACATCGCCGCCGAAAGCGACGACGCTTCGGACCCCGCCGCCGTGCCTGCGGCAGACAGGAGAATGGCGGCCGTGGCGGCGAGCGTTCTGAAGCGGCGAAGCAGGTGCTGGGTCATGGCGGGCAACCTAACGACCGGCACGGGCATCGCAACACACAAACTTGGCAAGGCCGCGGCGCACAGCTAGGGTCCGCGCGCCCGCGGCGGGGCGACGACTCGGGGGCCGCGGGGGCAAGAGGAGGAGACCGTCATGTTCAAGGGTTCGTTCCCGGCGCTCGTGACGCCGTTCAGGAATGGCACCGTGGACAAGGGCGCGCTCGAGGCCCTTGTGGAGTGGCACATCACCGAGGGCAGCGCGGGGATCGTGCCGGTCGGGACGACCGGCGAAAGCCCGACGCTCAGCCATGAGGAACACGAGACGGTCGTCGAGGTCGTCGTGAAGGCCGCGGCGGGGCGTGTTCCGGTGATCGCAGGCGCGGGGTCGAACAACACGGCCGAGGGCATTCGCCTGATCCAGCACGCCGAGCGTGTGGGCGCGGATGCGGCGCTCGTCGTGACACCCTACTACAACAAGCCGACGCAGGCGGGACTGATCGCGCATTTCCGGGCGCTCCACGATTGCTGCACCCTGCCGATCATCATCTACAACATCCCGCCCCGCTCGGTGATCGACATGTCGCCCGCGACGATGGGCGAGCTTGCGAAGCTGCCCCGCATCATCGGGGTCAAGGACGCCACCGGCGACATCACCCGCGTGTCCAAGCAGCGCGCGACCTGCGGAAAGGACTTCATCCAGCTCTCGGGCGAGGATGCCTCGGCGCTCGGCTTCAACGCGCATGGCGGGGTCGGCTGCATCAGCGTGACGGCAAACGTGGCGCCCCGGCTCTGCGCCGAGTTCCAGGCGGCGACGCTGGAGGGCGACTACGCCAGGGCGCTGGAGTATCAGGACCGCCTGATGCCCCTGCACGAGGCGATCTTCCTCGAACCGGGGCTCGCCGGGGCGAAGTACGGCCTGTCGCTACTCGGCCGGTGTTCCGAGGAGGTGCGGCTCCCGCTCGTCGGCCTGACCGACGGGACGAAGGACGCGATCCGCGCGGCCATGCGCCACGCGGGCATCCTCAACTAGCGGCGGTCGGTGAAGAAGAACCCGCCGTGGGAGTGGGGGTTGACCTCGTGCTCCTCCACGCTCGCTGCGATCTGCTCCACACGGACGTAGCGCAGCACCTCGACCAGCATCGCCGTGAGAAGGCCGAAGTTCAGAAGCCCGTTGGCCGAAGCCATTCCGCCGAGGAGCCGCCAGTCGTGGGGCAGGAGGATGTCGCCGAAGCCAAGCGTCGTGTAGGCGACGATGGAAAAGTAGACCGCGCCCTCCAGAGTCGCGAAGATGTGGAGCAGCCGGAAGGCGGCCGCCCAGATCCAGACGCCGACGACCACGGTGCTGAAGCTCCACAAAACGGCAAGGCAGAGCATCAGGAGGAGCTTCGGGCGGTGCGGCGGCCGGGTGATCCAGGGGCGGGAGCGGATCAGGATCGCCTCGAGAACCCAGAAGGCCAGCGCCGAGAGGAGGACGGTCAGGAGGATCAGAACCGTCCCGAGTGCCAGTTGCAGGACCATCGCCATGCCTCCTTCGCCGCGCCGAGACTGCCTGAAGGGCAGCGCGCCCGGATGGCTTTTGTCAAACCCACTCGGCTGGACTCGCACGGAACGAGCGCATAGATCGCCCGCATGGCATCCGGCAAGGACAACCCCAACTACAAGATCGTGGCCGAGAACCGGCGCGCCCGGTACGAGTACGCCATCGAGAGCGATCTTGAAGCCGGAATCATGCTCATGGGCTCCGAGGTGAAGTCGCTCCGTCTGGGCCAGGCGAACATCGCGGAAAGCTACGCCGAGGTGAAGGAGGGCGAGCTGTGGCTGGTCAACAGCTACATCGCCCGCTACGAACCCGCACGGACCTGGGGGCATGAGGAGCGGCGCCGGCGGAAGCTGCTGGTGTCGCGCAAGCAGCTGTCCGACCTCTGGAACGACACGCAGCGCAAGGGCATGACGCTCGTCCCGCTCGTGATGTACTTCAACGACCGTGGGCTCGTGAAGGTGAAGATCGGGGTCGCGAAGGGCAAGAAGCTCGCCGACAAGCGCGAGACGGAAGCCAAGCGCGACTGGAATCGCCAGAAGGCCCGGCTCCTGAAGGAGCACGGGTAGGCAGGCGGCGCATGGGGCGCCTGTCGAGGGTCGGCTCCTCGGGAAGATTTTCCGGGATGACGCAGGAGGCATGGCGCGGCCCTTGATCCCCGCGCGGGCGGCGCGTAGGGATTTCCGCCGACACAGGGCGCGCATTCCGGGGGGGCTTCCATGTCTGCCGACGATCCGAGGACTCTGGTCTCGACCGACTGGCTGGCCGCGCACCTCGACAACCCCGACCTGCGCGTGATCGACGCGAGCTACTACCTCCCCGACATGGGCCGAGACGCGAAGGCGGAGTATGCGGCGGGCCACATCCCGGGCGCGCGCTTCTTCGACATAGACGAGATCAGCGACCAGCGGTCGTCGCTCCCCCACATGGCGCCGCCGGTGGAGAAGTTCATCAGCCGGATGCGCGCGATGGGCGTGGGCGACGGGCATCAGGTCGTCGTCTACGACGGGGCGGGGATGTTCTCGGCGCCGCGCGTCTGGTGGACGTTCCGCCTGATGGGAAAGACCGATATTGCCGTGCTCGACGGCGGGCTGCCGAAATGGACAGCCGAGGGGCGCCCGCTGGAGGACATGGCGCCGATCCTGCGCGATCGCCACATCACGGCGGCCCGGCAGAACATGCTGGTCCGCGACGTGACGCAGGTCGCCGCGGCGGCGAAGCTGGGCGATCACGAGATCATCGACGCACGTTCCCCCGGCCGCTTCCGGGGCGAGGAGCCGGAACCGCGCGAAGGGCTGCGTTCGGGTCACATCCCGGGGTCGAAGAACGTACATTACCGCATGCTTCTGAACGACGATGGGACCATGAAGACACCCGATGAGATGCGGGCGGTGTTCGAGTCGGCGGGGGTGGATCTCGCCAAGCCCGCGATCACGACCTGCGGGTCGGGAGTGACGGCGGCGATCCTCGCGCTCGCGCTTGAACGGATGGGGAAGAGCCACTGGGCGCTCTACGACGGATCGTGGGCGGAGTGGGGGATGTACGGCGATCTCAAGGTCGCCACGGGGGACGCGTGATGCTGACGAACCTGAAGGACCAGCCGGCCGACAAGATCCTGATGCTGGCGCAGATGTTCCGCGAGGATCCGCGGGCGGACAAGATCGACCTGGGCGTCGGCGTCTACAAGGACGCTGATGGGCACACGCCGGTGATGCGGGCGGTGAAGGCCGCCGAGAAGAAGCTGTGGGAGACGGAGACGACGAAGACCTACGTCGCGCTGGCCGGAGACCCGGCCTTCAACTTGGCGATCCGGGAGCTGATCCTTGCGGATGCCGTGGCGGCGGACCGGCTCGCGTCGGTCGCCACGCCCGGCGGCACCGGCGCGGTGCGGCAGGCGTTCGAGCTGTTCCGGATGGTGTCGCCGGAAGGCACCGTGTGGGTGTCGGACCCGACCTGGCCGAACCACGTGTCGATCCTCAACTACCTCGGCCTGCCGGTGCGGACCTACCGCTACTTCGACTCGCACACGCGCGGCGTCGATTTCGCCGGCATGATGCACGACCTGCGGCACGTGAAGCGCGGCGACCTCGTCCTGCTGCACGGCTGCTGCCACAACCCGACCGGCGCGAACCTGTCCCTCGACGAATGGGGTGCGGTGGCGGACCTCTTCGTAGCCTCTGGCGCGCTGCCGATGATCGACATCGCCTACCAGGGCTTCGGCGACGGGCTGGAGGATGACGCGGCCGGAACGCGGCTTCTCGCATCGCGGCTGCCGGAGGTGCTGATCGCGGCGAGCTGTTCCAAGAACTTCGGCATCTATCGCGAGCGGACCGGCGCGCTGATCGCGGTGTCGGGCGACGCGAAGACGGCGAAGCTGGCGCAGGGGAACCTCGCGTTCCTGAACCGCCAGAACTTCTCCTTCCCTCCCGATCATGGCGCGCGGCTCGTCACGATGATCCTTGCGGACGACGCGCTGAGGGCCGACTGGAAGGCCGAGCTCGAGGAGGTGCGAACCGGGATGCTGCGGCTCCGCAAGCTTCTCGCCGACGAGCTTCGGCAACGGACGAACTCCGACCGGTTCGACTTCCTCGCCGAGCATCGCGGCATGTTCTCCCGCCTCGGCGCATCTCCTGAGCAGGTGGAGAAGATGCGAACCGAGAACGGCATCTACATGATCGGCGACTCCCGGCTGAACATCGCGGGGCTCAACGACCGGACGGTGCCGATCCTGGCGGAAGCGATCGTCGCCGCCGGGGTCTGACCGGGGCGGTGATCGAACGGACGCACCAGAAGGGCGATGCGGCAAGCGTCGCCGTCTATTCCGACTGCGAACGCTATCGCTATCTGCTCACCCGCGTCTGGGACCCGGACGGGGCGAAGGTGCTTTTCGTCATGCTGAACCCTTCCACGGCGACCGAGCTTCAGAACGACCCCACCGTCGAACGCTGCGAGCGGCGGGCGCGGACGCTGGGCTTCGGCGCGTTCCGGGTGTGCAACATCTTCGGCTGGCGCGACACGGACCCCCGGCTCATGCGTCGGGCCGCCGATCCAGTGGGTCCCGCGAACGACGCCGCGATCCGCGAAAGCTGCCTCTGGGCCGATACCATCGTCTGCGCCTGGGGCACGCATGGCGCGCATCTGGGACGCGGGCCAGAGGTCGAGCGGCTGATGCGGGGGACGGGGCGGCCGCTGCATCACCTTGGGTTGACGCGCGAGGGGCACCCGAAGCACCCGCTCTACATCGGGTACGGGGTGGAGCCACTGCCCTGGGAGTGATCAGGGCGGATCCTCCGGTGCGTCCGGGTCGGTGGGCAGGAGCGGCTCGCCCTCGGCAGGGTCGGGCGGGTCGTCCTCATCCTCGTCCCCGTCCGTGGGCGAAAGGCCCGAATCGGGAGAGGGATCGTCGGGGAGGTCGTCCGGCGCATCCGGGTCCGCCGGTGCAAGGACGAGGTCGTCCGGCACCAGCGCAGCGCGGAGCGCGGTGACCGTCGGTGTGTCTTCCGGCACCGTCACCTTGAGAAGCATGTCGTCGAGCGGCAGCGCCGTGAGGCCCGGGAAGCGCAGGATGGAGAAGTCCCCGCCGTGGTCGATGCGGAGCCGCGCTCCCTCCTCATCCGGGCCAAGATCGAAGAGATCGAAGTCCCAGTTGTCGCTGGTCAGCGTGAGCGTATCGACGCCGGGACGAAAGCCTTCGATCACATGCTCCCCCGATCGGTGCAGGATGTATTCGTAGTCGGTGGGAGGCCCCACCGCCATGTCCTTGAGCGCCCCGGTCTCCTCGGGGTCCGCCGTGTCAACGGGAGTCTCCGGCGGTTCGGCCACCTCGGCCTCTTCCGCGTCGGCGTCGTCCCCCGATCCGCCCATCATCGCCAGAAACGGCGCGCCTGCCAGAAGCAGCGCGACAACCCATGCGCCCGCGAGCATCGCGAACCCCCATCCCTCACCCGCGCTCAGAGTAGCAGGCCGGGGTTGCGCCTTCGCTTAGGAGGTCCCTACAGTTGTAGCGGTTCAGGAGCGGGTGGTCCCAATGCAGTCCGGCATCGCTGGGTTCGACAGGCAGAGGATCGACCTGGGTGACATCGCCCTGTCCGTCCACACCGGCGGACAGGGGGTGCCGCTGGTCCTCCTTCACGGCTATCCTCAGAACCACATGTGCTGGGCGAAGGTTGCGCCCACCCTCGCGCGGTCGTTCCGGGTGATCGTGCCGGACCTGCGCGGCTACGGCGACAGCGACGCGCCGCAGGACGACGAAGGCCACACCGTCTACTCCAAGCGGCAAATGGCACGCGACATCGTCGCGCTGGCCGACCGGCTGGGGATCGGCAGGTTCCACATCCTCGGCCACGACCGGGGGGCGCGGGTGACCTATCGGCTCGCTCTCGACCACCCGGACCGCGTGATCCGCGTCGGGATCGTCGAGGTGATCCCGACGGCGGACTTCTGGCGGGCATGGAACGCGGACCTCGCCTTCAAGGCGTATCACTGGACCTTCCTGGCCCAGCCCGCGCCGCTGCCGGAGATGCTGATCGCCGCCGACCCGGTCGCCTACATCGACCACACGCTTCGCAGCTGGACCATGGCGAGGAGCCTCGACGTCTTCGCCCCCGAGGCGCTCGACCTCTATCGCCGGCAGGCGCGGGACCCGGCGCGCATCGCCGCGATGTGCGCCGACTACCGGGCGGGGGCGACGACGGACCGCGCCATCGACGAAGCCGACCGCGCGGAAGGACGCAGGATCAGGATGCCGCTCATGTTCCTCTACGGCGCTCACGGGTTTCCGGCGCAGACCGGAATGCCGGGGGAGCTCTGGAAGGCCTGGGCCGAGGATGTGCGCACTGCCACCTGCAAAAGCGGGCACTTCGCGATGGAGGAGAACCCGCAGGCCGTCCTGGACGCGCTCCTTCCGTTCTTCCTCGGGAACGGCGGCGCCTGAACCCGCGCCACCCGCATTCCCGCTTTCCTTTCGGGAACAAATCCCCTATACGCGCGCATCCGCCGGGGGCCTTTGCCTCGGGCGGCCATCTCCAGGGGCCTTGCTGGACGACATCCCGGCTTGCGCCATGACCTCTTCCTGAAAGGAGTCCCCGATGTCGATCACCGTTGAAGAGAAGCAACGTCTCATCAAGGAATACGCCACGAAGGACGGCGACACCGGTTCGCCCGAAGTCCAGGTGGCGGTGCTGTCGTCGCGCATCGCGACGCTGACCGAGCACTTCAAGACCCACACGAAGGACAACCATTCGCGTCGCGGTCTTCTGAAGCTCGTGGCCCAGCGCCGGAAGCTGCTCGACTACGTGAAGGCCAGGGACGAGGCGAGGTATCAGAGCCTCATCGAACGCCTCGGGCTTCGCCGCTAAGACCGCAAGGACGCGCCCCCCGGGGCGCGTTCCCGCATCAAGGATCCGGATGTCGCGCCGCCGGGCCTCACGGCGCGGACAGGATGAAGACCTGAGGCCAGGGGCAATGGGGCCCCTACGAAACAGGCGACGGGAGGGTCCCGCGCCTTCGAAGGATGGAAAATGTTCAACGTCACCAAGAAATCGATCCAGTGGGGCAACGAGACGCTCACTCTGGAAACGGGCAAGGTCGCCCGCCAGGCCGACGGCTCGGTCATTGCCACGCTGGGCGAGACGAGCGTCATGGCCAACGTCACCTTCGCCCGCGAGGCGAAGCCGGGGCAGGACTTCTTCCCGCTCACCGTCCATTACCAGGAAAAATACTACGCCGCCGGGAAGATCCCGGGCGGCTTCTTCAAGCGCGAGGCGCGTCCGACCGAGAAGGAGACGCTGACCTCCCGCCTGATCGACCGGCCGATCCGCCCGCTGTTCGTCGACGGCTTCAAGAACGAAGTGCTCGTCATGGCGACCGTGCTGTCGCATGACCTCGTGAACGACCCCGACATCGTGGCCATGATCGCCGCCTCGGCCGCGCTCACGATCTCGGGTGTGCCGTTCATGGGCCCGATCGGCGCGGCGCGCGTCGGCTTCTCGAACGGGAAGTACGTGCTGAACCCGTCGGTGGACGACATGCAGAACCTGCGTGCGAACCCCGAACAGCGGCTCGACCTCGTCATCGCGGGGACCAAGGACGCCGTGATGATGGTGGAATCGGAGGCCTACGAGCTGACCGAGGCCGAGATGCTCGGCGCGGTGAAGTTCGGCCACGAGCAGATGCAGCCGGTCATCGACCTGATCATCGCGCTGGCCGAGGACTCGGCCAAGGAGCCCTTCGACTTCCAGCCGGCCGATTACTCGGCGCTCTATGCCAAGGTGAAGGCCGCGGGCGAGGCGCAGATGCGCGCCGCCTTCGCCATCCGCGACAAGCAGGAGCGGGTGAACGCCATCTCTGCCGCCCGTGACGCCGTCAAGGCGGCGCTGTCGGAAGAGGAGCTGGCCGATTCGAACCTCGGCTCGGCGTTCAAGAAGCTCGAATCCTCGATCCTCCGCGGCGACGTTGTGTCGAACGGCATCCGGATCGACGGGCGCGACACGAAGACCGTCCGCCCGATCGAGTGCGAGGTGGGGCTGCTCCCGCGCACCCACGGCTCGGCTCTGTTCACGCGCGGCGAGACGCAGGGTCTTGTCGTCACCACGCTGGGCACCGGCGAAGACGAGCAGATCATCGACGCGCTGCACGGGAACTTCCGGTCGAACTTCCTGCTGCACTACAACTTCCCGCCCTACTCGGTGGGCGAGGTAGGCCGCGTGGGTTCGCCCGGCCGCCGCGAGATCGGTCACGGCAAGCTCGCCTGGCGCGCGCTTCAGGCGGTTCTCCCGCCGCCGACCGACTTCCCCTACACGATCCGGCTCGTTTCGGAGATCACCGAATCGAACGGCTCCTCCTCGATGGCCACGGTCTGCGGTTCGTCGCTGTCGATGATGGACGCGGGCGTGCCGCTGAAGGCGCCGGTCGCGGGCGTGGCCATGGGCCTGATCCTCGAGGAGGACGGCCGCTGGGCGGTCCTGACCGACATCCTTGGTGACGAGGATCACCTTGGCGACATGGACTTCAAGGTCGCGGGCACCGCGGACGGCATCACCTCGCTCCAGATGGACATCAAGGTCGCTGGCATCACGCCCGAGATCATGGAACAGGCTCTGGCGCAGGCCAAGGACGGCCGGATCCACATCCTGAACGAGATGTCGAAGGCGCTGACCGAGGCGGGCGACTTCTCGGTCCACGCCCCGCGGATCGAGACGCTCCAGATCCCCACCGACAAGATCCGCGAAGTGATCGGGTCGGGCGGCAAGGTCATCCGCGAGATCGTGGAAGTCTCGGGCGCCAAGGTCGACATCAACGACGACGGCATCATCAAGATCGCCTCGCCGAACGGCGACTCGATCAAGAAGGCCTACGACATGATCTGGTCGATCGTGGCCGAACCCGAAGAGGGCAAGGTCTACAAGGGCAAGGTCGTGAAGCTCGTCGACTTCGGCGCCTTCGTGAACTTCTTCGGCAAGCGCGACGGTCTGGTGCACGTGAGCCAGATCGACAACAAGCGGCTCAACCATCCGTCGGACGCGCTGAAGGAAGGCCAGGAGGTCTGGGTCAAGCTTCTGGGCTTCGACGACCGCGGCAAGGTGCGGCTGTCGATGAAGGTCGTCGATCAGGCGACCGGCAAGGAGCTGACGAAGGAAGAGGCCGAAGCCCAGGCGGAGTAATCCGCAGGCGCCCGCCCTTCGGGGCTGCGCCGACTGAACAGAGACGCCGCCGCGCGACCATGCGCGGCGGCGTTCTTGTTTTCTATGGATCGGCCGACCGCCGCACGCGAGTGATGCGCCGTCCTCATCCGTTGACGAAGATCACCCGCCGCGCCGGGCGCCGGCAGACACTCAGCCCGGGGCGACCGATTCGCGTCCTCCAATTGATTTGTCGTGCCGGCCGTTGCGGCGGGCCCATTGAAGGAATCATCCGGCATGAAGACCCGTGTCCTTTTGAGTGCCCTTTGCGTGGCGATCACCGTGTCCTCTCCGACGTTCGCTCAGGAGTCCTCACCGGACAGGCCCAACATCCTCGTCATCTTCGGCGACGATATCGGCATCGCCAATGTCTCCGCCTATTCTGACGGGCTCATGGGCTACACCACGCCGAATATCGACAGCATCGGCGAGGGCGGCATCCGCTTCCTCCACTACTACGGCGAACAAAGCTGCACGGCGGGCCGCGCCGCATTCCTGACCGGGCAGCACGGGCTGCGGACGGGATTGACCAAGGTCGGCTTTCCCGGCGCGCCGATGGGGATCAGCCAACTCGATCCGACGGTCGGCGCGGTGATGAAGAGCCTTGGCTACACGACGGGCCAGTTCGGCAAGAACCATGTGGGCGACCGGAACGAGACGCTGCCCACGGTGAACGGCTTCGACGAGTTCTTCGGCAACCTCTACCACCTGAACGCAGAAGAAGAGCCCGAACAGCCGGACTATCCGAAGGACCCGGCCTACCGCGCCATGTTCGGTCCACGCGGCGTGCTGCACACCTTCGCGACCGACACGTTCGACGAAACCGAAGATCCGCGCTTCGGTGTCGTCGGCAAGCAGACGATCGAGGATACCGGCCCGCTCAACCGCGAGCGGATGGAAACGATCGACGACGAGACTTCCGCCGCGGCCATCGACTTCATGGAACGCGCCCATGCCGCCGGTGTACCCTTCTTCGTGTGGTACAATTCGACCCGAATGCACCTCAGAACGCATGTGCGGAGGGAGCATCGTGGCCGCTACCAGCACGGCGACAGCGAATACCTCGACGGGATGATCGAACACGACGCGACGGTCGGGTCGCTTCTCGACGCGCTCGACGACATGAGCATCGCCGACGACACCCTTGTCGTCTACACCTCCGACAACGGGCCACACATGAACACATGGCCCGACGGCGCAATGACGCCCTTCCGCTCCGAGAAGAATACCAACTGGGAAGGCGCCTTCCGTGTCCCCATGCTGGTCCGCTGGCCAGCGCACATCGCACCCGGCACGATCACGAACGAACTGATGAGCCACAACGACTGGATGCCGACGCTGGCCGCCATCGCCGGGGAACCGAACCTCGTGGATGAGCTGAAGGCCGGCGCCACGCTGAACGGTGTCGACTACCGCCTGCATCTGGACGGCTACAACCAGGCCGGCTTCCTGACGACCGTGACGGGCACCGTCGGCAACAACAACGGCGTGAAGAGCGCGCGGAACAGCTTCTTCTACGCCGACGACGATATGGAACTCGTGGCGTTCCGGCAGGGCCCCTACAAGTACGTCTTCAAGGAGCAGCGGTCGCCCGGAACGATGGGCGTCTGGGCCGAGCCGTTCACGGAACTCCGGATGACGAAGGTCTTCGACCTGTTCCAGGACCCCTGAGCGCGCCGACATCACGTCGAACACCTTCTGGGACTGGCAGCTGATCCATGACGGGAACATGTACGGCGCGGTCGCACAGGTCGCGGAGTTCGTGGCAACCTTCGACGAGTTCCCGCCCCGGTCGTTCCCGCCCTCGTTCAACGCGAGCACGCTCATGGCCGACAAGCTGCGGCTCATCCGGGCCGAGCGGGCCCTGCGCGAAGCTTTCCCGATGCTCCCCGCCCCCGCGGGTGGGGAGAACTGACGGGGCGGGGGCCCGGCCTCACCGGGCCGCCACCGCTCAGGCCGGCATCTTCGCCGTGCGCAGGTAGGGGAGCTTCCTGTTCAGCGTCCCGTACCGCGCCTCGGCCGCCTCGTCGTGCAGCGAGGTGCGGACGATCACGTCCTGCCCCACCTCCCAGTTCGCGGGCGTCGCCACTTCCTCGCGCGCGGTGAGCTGGAGACCGTCGAGCGCGCGCAGGATCTCTCCGAAGTTGCGGCCCACGGTCATCGGGTACGTCATCGACAGCTTCAGCTTCTTGTCCGGCCCGATGATGAACACGGCCCGCACCGTCTGGCTGTCGGCCGGGGTGCGTCCTTCGGGCAGGTAAGCCTCGGCGGGAAGCATGTCGAAGGCCTTCGACACCTCGAGCCCGTCATCGGCGATGATCGGGAACCCGACCTCCGCACCGCCCACCGCCTCGATGTCGCCGATCCAGCGCTTGTGTTCGTCCACGCCGTCGACGGAGACGCCGATCACCTTGGTGTTCCGCTTCTTCCATTCGTCGTTCAGCTGCGCCACCGCGCCGAATTCGGTCGTACAGACAGGCGTGAAGTCCTTCGGGTGCGAGAACAGGATCGCCCAGCTGTCACCGATCCAGTCGTGGAAGCGGATCTCGCCCTGGTTGGTCCGTGCCGTGAAGTCCGGCACCACGTCGTTGATGCGAAGTCCCATGGGTCCCTCCTTGGAATCCGGCCCCGCTTTTAGGCCGCTCGCGCTTCAGTTAGGCAATCCTGCTGTCCGCTGTCAGCCATCCGTCCGCGAAAAGGACATCCTGCGGATGGAATCGGCGGCGACGGAACGGCTGTCCAGCCCGCGCCCTCCGATTAAAACGTCGTTCGGGCGCCATCCGTTGCAGGCCGTGCACCTCAAGTGCAAGGATGCGCAGAAGTCGCGCGGTGCCGCGCGGTGAAACGAAATCCCGCACGTGCTATATCCCCGCCAACAGAAATCCTTACGGGAGCTTTCCCATGCTGAACCAGATCAAGGGTCTCCACCACGTCACTTCGCTCGCCTCGAGCGCGCGGGAGAACAACGCCTTCTTCACGAAGGTGCTGGGGCTTCGTCGCGTGAAGAAGACGGTGAATTTCGACGCGCCGGACGTCTACCACCTCTACTACGCGGACGAGGTGGGCACACCCGGCACCGTGATGACCTACTTCCCCTTCCCGAACGCCGCTCGCGGCCGCCCGGGCGTGGGGGAGGTCGGGACGACCGTTTTCACGGTACCGAAGGGGTCGCTCGACGCGTGGGCCGACCGCTTTGCCACCTTCGACGTCGAAGGCGTGAAGCGCGACAGCCGCTTCGGCGAGAACCGGCTGCTCTTCAAGGGCCCCGACGGCGACGGCTTCGCCCTGGTCGAAGGCGAGGATGACCGCGCTCCTTGGACCGGAAACGGCGTGTCCGAGGACATCGCGATCCGCGGGTTCCACTCGGCCTCGATGCGCCTGCGCGACGATGGGGCGACTGCGGAGCTTCTGAAGTTCATGGGCTACGAGGACGCGGGCAAGGACGGCAGCGTCCGCCGCTTCGTGATCCCGGATGGGAACGGTGCCGACGCGATCGACGTGGAGGTGCTCCACGGCGCGGGCCACGCGGCGCAGGGGGCCGGGTCTGTCCACCACATCGCCTTCGCGGTCGAGAACCGGGCGCGCCAGCTCGAAGTGCGCGAGGCGCTGCGGGACACCGGCTGGCAGGTCACGCCGGTGATCGACCGGGACTACTTCTGGGCGATCTATTTCCGCACGCCGGGCGGCGTCCTCTTCGAGGTTGCGACGAACGAGCCCGGCTTCGACCGGGACGAGGACACGGCGCATCTGGGCGAGGCGCTGAAGCTTCCGGCGCAGCACGCGCACCTGCGCGCGGCGCTCGAGAAGTATCTCGAACCGATCGAGGGCTGAGATGAGCTACATCGCGAAACGGACGGAAGGCGGGCAGACGCTCGCCTTCACCTTCCACGGCACCGGCGGGGACGAGACCCAGTTCCACGGCTTTGCCGAGCAACTCCTGCCGGGGGCGAGCGTCGTCTCGCCCCGCGGCGATGTTTCGGAAATGGGCGCGCTGCGCTATTTCCGGCGGACGGGCGAGGGCGTCTACGACATGGCGGATCTCGCCCGGCGGACCGAGGCGATGGCGGCGTTTCTGAGCGCGGAAAGGGCGCGGGTCTGGGCGACCCGGACCGTCGGTCTGGGCTACTCCAACGGGGCGAACATCCTGTCTGCCGTCGCGTTCCACCATCCGGACCTCGTGGACGTGCTTGTCCTCCTTCACCCGCTGATCCCGTGGGAGCCAGCGCCGCAGCCGGGCCTGAAGGGGCGCCGCGTCCTGATCACGGCGGGTCAGCACGACCCGATCTGTCCGGCGCCGCTGACCGAACGGCTGGCGAGGTGGTTCGAGGCGCAGGGGGCGGACGTGTCCGTCGCGTGGCATCCGGGCGGGCATGAGATCGCGCAAGCGGAGATCGCCGCGATCCAGCGGTTTCTCGCCCCGGGCGCGGCCTGATCAGGCCGCGTCCTTTGGCGTCCGCGTGAGATCGAGGAAGACATCCTCCAGATGTCCCTCCTCGGTCGCCACGTCGCGGATGCGGATGCCCGCAGCTCGGACCGCTTCGAGGATGTCCCCCGGAGACGTTCTCGACCGGCGATAGGAGAAGGCAAGCGCCCCGTCCGCCCGGCGTGAGAATTCCACGCCTTCGGGCAGAACAGGGTCTGTTATCGGGTCTTTCTCCGGCTCGATCACCAGCGTCTTGGCATCGAGCCTCCCGATCAGCGCTGCCTTCGTGTCGCGCGCGACGACCTCGCCGTTGTTGATGATGGCAATCTCGTCGCACATCTCCTCGGCCTCTTCGAGGTAGTGCGTCGTGAGGATGATCGTCATTCCGTCCGCGTTCAGCTTGCGGACGTTCTCCCACAGCATCTGGCGCAGCTCGATGTCCACCCCCGCCGTCGGCTCGTCGAGCACCAGCACCTGCGGCCGGTGGACCAGCGCCTTGCCGAGAAGGAGCCGCCGCCGCATGCCCCCGGACAGCGCGCGGGCATAGGCATCGGCCTTGTCCGTCAGTCCGATGAGGGCGAGGATCTCGTCCGTCCGCCGCTGCCCCTTGGGCACGCCGTAGAGCCCCGCCTGCACGTCGAGCGCGGCGCGGGGCGAGAAGAACGGGTCGATGTTCAGTTCCTGCGGCATCACCCCGATCGCCGCCCGCGACTGCCGCGGGTTCACGTCCTGATCGAAGCCCCAGATTCGCACGGTGCCGGAGGTCTTCAGCACCAGTCCCGCGAGGATGTTGATGAGCGTGGACTTGCCCGCGCCGTTCGGGCCAAGCAGCCCGAAGATCGACCCCTGCGGCACGTCGAGGTCGATGCCCTTCAGCGCCTCCTTCGGTGCGAGGCGCCCGCGCCCGGCATAGACCTTGCGGAGCCCGCGGAGTTCGATCGCGTTCTGTCGCATGGGCCACCCCTTGTCGCTTCCGGGGGGATGCGTATCATGCCCGTCACCTGAGGCGAACCCCCGGAAGATCCGAAGAAATGGCCCGCGACATGACCATCGAGCCCCCCGAAACGCAGATCGTGTCTTCCTGGCGCGTCGCCTGCGACGGCGGAGAGGGTGCGCTGGGCCATCCCCGCGTGTGGCTTTCCATCCCGGAGGATCGCGGCTGGATCGAATGCGGCTACTGCGACAAGCGCTTCATCCACGAGGACTTCGCCGACACGGCGAAGTAATCAGACGACCACCTCCAGCGCCGCCTGCTCTCCCACGCCGAAGACGCGCTTGTAGCGTTCGATCTCGTTGCGTGGACCCATCGCCTTGTTCGGATTGTCCGAAAGCTTGACCGTCGGGCGACCGTTCGCCTCCACCGCCTTGCAGACGAGGCTGAACGGCGCGAGCGCGTCGCCCTCCACCAGTCCCCGGAAGTCGTTGGTCAGCAGGGTGCCCCAGCCGTAGGTGTCCCGCACCCGCCCGGCGAAGCGGCGGTGGAGCGAGACGATGCGGTCTGCGTCAAGCCCGTCCGAGAAGATGACGAGCTTCTGCGCGGGGTCTTCGCCCCGCCGCTTCCACCAGTCGATGGCGGTCTCCGCTCCTTGCACCGGATCGCCCGAATCGATCCGCACACCGGTCCAGCCCGCCAGCCAGTCCGGCGCGCGGTCGAGGAAGCCCTTCGTTCCATAGGTGTCGGGCAGGATGATCCGCAGATTTCCGTCATGCTCCCGGTGCCAGTCGGCCAGCACCTCGTAGGGGGCCTGCGCGAGCTCCGCGTCGCTGTCGGCGAGTGCCGCATACACCATCGGCAGCTCGTGGGCGTTCGTCCCGATGGCCTCGATGTCCCGCCGCATGGCAATCAGGCAGTTCGACGTGCCGACGAACGCCTTTCCCAGCCCTTCCATCATGGCCTGCACGCACCAGTCCTGCCACAGGAAGGAATGCCGCCGCCGTGTGCCGAAATCGGCAATGCGAAGGTCGGTCTCGCCCCGCAGACGCTCCACCTTCTCCCACAGCTTCGTCATGGCGCGGGCGTAGAGGACCTGAAGCTCGAACCGGCCCATGTCCTTCAGCACGGCCCGGCCCCGCAGTTCCATGAGAACGGCGAGCGCCGGGATCTCCCACAGCATCACTTCGGGCCAGCGGCCTTCGAAGGTCAGTTCGTACTGCCCGTCCTTCTTCTCGAGGTGGTAGGGCGGCAGACGCAGCTTCTCGAACCACTCCATGAAGTCGGGGCGGAACATCTGGCGCTTGCCGTAGAACGTGTTCCCGCGGAGCCAAGTGGATTCCCCCCGCGTCAGCGACAGCGACCGGATGTGGTCGAGCTGTTCGCGCAGTTCGCCTTCGTCGATCAGGTCGGCGAGCCGGACGGACGTCGACCGGTTGATGAGGCTGAACGTCACGTGCACATCCGGCCGGTTGTGGAACACCGACTGGCACATCAGGAGCTTGTAGAAGTCGTTGTCGATGAGGGACCGGACGATCGGGTCGATCTTCCACTTGTGGTTCCAGACGCGCGTGGCGATGTCGACCATGGCGGAGCTCCCTGACGCCATCCGTTGCTAAGGCAAGCCGTCGCGGCTTGTCGAGTCCGCGAAGACCTCAGGCGAGTTCGACGCCCGCGTGCCGCATCGCCGCCCGTGCCGCCTGAAGCGAACAGTAGAGGTCGATGGCGCGGCACAGATCCTCGATCACACGGACGCGGAACCCCAGCCGCGCGGCGTCGAGCGCCGAGTAGTTCACGCAGAAGTCGGTCGCAAGGCCCACGAGCGTCACCGTATCGATCCCGCGCGTGCGGAGGTAGCCTTCGAGCCCGGTGGGCGTCGTCCGGTCGTTCTCGAAGAAGGCCGAATAGCTGTCGATCCCCGGGTGGACGCCCTTGCGGATGATGAGCTCGGCCTCGTTCGTGTCGAGCGCGGGGTGAAAGGCCGCGCCATTGCTGCCGATGGTGCAATGGTCGGGCCACAGAACCTGCGGGCCGTAAGGCATCTCGATCACCTCGAAGGGCGCCTTCCCCGGATGGCTCGACGCGAAGGAGGAATGACCCTCGGGGTGCCAGTCCTGCGTTAGGATACGGAGCCGGAAGTCCGGGAGGAGTGCGTTGATCGGCCCGACGATCTCGTCCCCACGCTCTACCGGCAGCCGTCCGCCGGGGCAGAAATCGTTCTGGACGTCCACGACGATGAGCGCTTCGTTCGCCGGATGCATGGCGGCCTCCCGATTGTCTTCCCCGTGCTAGTCGCCGGGTGCCGCGCGGTCAATCTCGGGCGAAGGCGCCGATCGTGCGCGGAAATCGGCCGCGCGATGCCCGGTTCATCCCGGGTACATCAACTCATTCAATACTTGCCATATTTTTGCCGCGTCGCGAGCGTCAACTGGGCACAGTCTGTCGGAGGAGACATCGCATGATCCGCACCTTGAGAGCCGCCCTGATGGCGACGACGTTTGCCGCCATGGCCATCGTGCCCGCAGCCGGCATCGTGACACTCGCATCGGTCGACGCCGCCCATGCCAAGGGCGGCAATGGAAACGCGGGCGGCGGCGGTGGAGACCGAGGGAACGGCGGGCGAAGCTCGGAGGCCCGCGGAGGTCAGGGCGACATGGCGCGGGGCGGCGGGAGGCCCGACTGGGCAGGAAGTGGGGGAACGGAGCGCGAGAGGGGCAACAGCACCGCCGCCGCGCGGGGTGGGAGCGACCCGGTGTCCAACTTCATCCGTGGCCTGACCGGACAGGAAAAGCGCGAGGCGCGGGCCGACGCCCGGCCCGCCGCACCGTCCGGCGCCTCGGCGAACCGCCGCGCGCCGACCGAATTCGCGCCGCAAAGCTCAATCGCGCCCGGCAAGCGCCCGTCGCGGTCCTCCGACATGCACCCGAGCGAGCTCGGCAACATGAACGGGGCGCTGAACGCGAACATCAACGCCGTGCTGGCTCATATCCGGAACGGCAATGTGAACGGGCCCGTGGGCGGACTGGCGGCTCTGGCCGTCGCCGATGCGGCCTTCGCGGGGCCGGATCGCGTGGTGAAGCAGGAGACGCTCGCCGCGCTTCTGGACGAGAACGGCTACGTCAGCGTTCAGGACTATCTCGACGCCCTCAACGGCGAGCCGCCGGCGGAGGAGATTCCCGAGTTGGAAGACGCGATCGCGGCCCTTGGTGATGACGTCAACATCACCGATGGGTGGAGCACCTGGCGCCCGACGGCCGACGAGGTCGCGACGGCCAAGGACGCGCTGCCATCCTTGACCGAGGCGCGCCTGGCGGCCGAGGCCGGAATGCTGTCGCTCTGGAACAAGAACGCGGACACCGATCCTGCCACGCTGTCGCCCGAGGAAACGGCGCTCCTTGGCGACCTGCGCAATCGCCTTTCCGGTCATGAGACAGAGATCGAGCAGGCGATCAGAGAGTCGCAGCCGGCAGGGGAAGACGAGGCTCTGTGCGAGGGACTCGAAGGCTGCGAGGCCGACGATGAGGAACGGGTCGCCGCCGCGGACTGACCGGGTCCTGCCCGACTCTTGCGCCGGTGCCGCCACATTCCTGCCGAAGACCTCCTGTCTGGTAGAGGCCTTCGACGGAGGTGGCGATGCGGCGGGTCAAGTCCCTGGTTACGGCGGTAGCGCTTGCGGTGACGGTGGGTCTGCCGGTCTCGGCCTCCGCCGTGGGAGACGCCACCTACACGCTCGCCAGCCATCGGATGATGAGCACGCCCGCGGCGTCACCCGCCGAGCGGATCATGGCCGTCTACATGGCGAGCGCCGAAAGGCTGGAGATGCTGGATCGTCTGCGCGAGAAGTACCCCGCCTTCCTTCCGTGACGCACGCGGTGACCTTGTTCCTCTGCTGAAAAAGCCCTACACGCGCGGGAAATCGTGACGCCCTGGGGGTTTCCATGTCCGCGCCCAAGAAAGTCGTGCTTGCCTATTCGGGCGGCCTCGATACCTCGATCATCCTCAAGTGGCTCCAGACGGAATACGGCTGCGAGGTCGTGACCTTCACCGCGGACCTCGGGCAGGGCGAAGAGCTGGAGCCGGCGCGGAAGAAGGCCGAACTTCTCGGCATCAAACCCGAGAACATCTACATCGAAGACCTCCGCGAGGAGTTCGTGCGGGACTTCGTCTTCCCGATGTTCCGCGCCAACGCGCTCTACGAGGGTCTGTACCTGCTCGGCACCTCCATCGCCCGCCCTCTGATCGCCAAGCGGCTCGTCGAGATCGCCGAAATGACCGGCGCGGACGCCGTGGCGCACGGGGCGACCGGCAAGGGCAACGACCAGGTGCGGTTCGAGCTTTCGGCCTACGCGCTGAACCCCGCGATCCGCGTGATCGCGCCGTGGCGGGAGTGGTCGCTGACCTCGCGCACGAAGCTCCTGGAGTTCGCCGAGGCCAACCAGATCCCGATCGCCAAGGACAAGCGCGGCGAGGCGCCGTTCTCAGTCGACGCGAACCTCCTGCACACGTCCTCCGAAGGCAAGGTGCTGGAAGACCCCG